>Ga0310811_10001581_pt1 | contig 28372 bp, 21 predicted proteins | sample YCmetagenome_FD_207642 | JGI IMG/M metagenome (GOLD analysis project Ga0310811, IMG submission 207642) | Soil microbial communities from experimental microcosm in Duke University, North Carolina, United States - YC | ecosystem: Engineered > Artificial ecosystem > Soil microcosm > Unclassified ... | reverse complement strand
AAACGCAATACGATATGCCTTTACAAGGGAAACTTACTTCTACACTCACTCTGCAAGGCAATACTGTTACAGGCACAGTCACCAATACCCTTCCCTATACACTCACTGATGCATATGTGCTTGTTGGCAATGACTACCTTGCTATCAGTGATCTTCATCCACAGGAAACAAAAACGGTGAGCATTCCATTAAGCACAAGCCTGACATCACCATCAACCAATGGAAGCACAAACACCAAACCACCTGTTGCAATTGCAGACCGTATCGCACATGCACAGGGACTACCCACCGGGCCATATTCAACATATATAGACCCTGGTCAGGCAACACAAAATGAAGCGCGTAAACATGCCGCTGTGTTAGAAGCACTCAGCGACTCATATTGTTCTGATACGAACGTCGTCATGTGTGGAAACGGCACCGGCATCAAAAATATTACAGGTTCCACCTTTATTCCGACCGGAACCTCAGCCGCGATAGAAGGGCATGATCCTCTGGTCATTCCTGGTGCAGCAGCGACATTGATAGGCTGGCTCCAGACCCCCCTGACACCAAATAGTAACGTCACTGTCAATGGACAGATCCCGGCAGGAATGCAAGAAACACTACTACAAGCGCCATTAGATGTGCAGATGAAAGGTAGAGTAACAATCCCGAACAGTTTCATCACCAGTCAGATTGTCGACCTGCAACAAAATCAAGATAGCAATATTCAGGAACCACTAACAGGAAGCTATAGCATATTAAATGGCGCTATGACATTTGAATATACGCTCCCCACACCACATACAATGCAACATCCAACACTATCCTTTTCGGATACGGTAAGTGCACAGCAGATCACAAATCAGGGCAACGCGACCTCAAGTGATATCAATCACCTTCAGGTCTATCTCTATAACTGGCAAACTGACAAGTGGGACACATATACCTTTACCAGATCGGCGTTGACAATCCCAAATGCCAGTGCATATGTCAATGCGCAAGGACGTGTCTTGCTCCATGTGCGCAATCAAGACTCTGGCGCTGGCGCTGCGCTCTTTGATAAACCGGAGATCAGCATTCAGGGCACAGTGAATAATGCAACTTGAGCGAAAAAATAGGAAGAAGATTGATCTTAAGCCTCCTTCTTCCTGGCCCATACAACGCGATTTTATTCATCTGAAAAGAAACAAAGGGGCATTACACATGGCACAAGCAACGTCTACCATACAAACCGAGGCACCACCACGCCCACTGATTCGCATTCAACATATTTATAAACGCTATCAACAGGTCAACGCCCTGCAAGATCTTAATCTGGCTATCCCACGAGGAACGATCTTCGGGCTGATTGGCCCAAATGGCGCAGGAAAAACGACACTGTTGCGCATACTTGCGGCGCTCCTGCCTCCAACACTGGGGGAAGTCTGGTTCGAAGATCAAGAGGTCAGCCATGCCCCAACCAGGATTCAGCAAAAAGTCGGCTACATGCCAGATTTCTTTGGCGTCTACCCGGACCTGACTGCCGCCGAATACCTTGAATTCTATGCTGGTATCCATCGCATCCCACGCAAGCAACGTGACACCATTGTCACGGATCTGCTCGAACTGGTCGATCTCTCCTCCAAACGCGATGCGCTGGTTGAAACACTTTCCCGTGGCATGAAACAGCGTCTCTGCCTCGCACGCGCTCTGGTTCACGATCCAGAAATATTACTGCTCGATGAACCAGCGTCGGGCCTCGATCCACGTTCGCGTGTCGAACTACGAGAACTGGTCCGTACGCTGCAAACAATAGGAAAAACCATCATCATTAGCTCTCACATTCTCCTCGAACTGGCAGAGATGTGTACCGATATCGCTATATTACAGAATGGACAGCTCATTATTGCTGGCAACGTTGATTCCGTCACACACCAACTGGGTGGAGGACAACAACTCGAAATTCGCCTGCTTGACACGACCCTGCTTCCTGAAGCGCTTGATCTTTTACAGGCCCAACCGGAGATTCAAAACGTGACGCACACAACGGAGGCAAACATTCAGGCTGATTTTCTGGGGGATAATCAAGCGCTCCATAACATACTCAGCACACTTATTAAACGCAACATTCCTATTATCTCCTTCGCGCCACGTACTGGTGGTGGGCGACTTGAAAAGGTATTTATGCATATTACGGAAGGGAATAGCGAGTCATGACCTTTTTTGCGCTCCTGACCAAAGAACTACGTCTGAGCCTGCGCCGTGAACGAACAGTCTGGCTTATCGTGGCCTATATTCTCCTCCTGAGCTTTTTAGGCGGACTCGTGGTTGTTGAAAGTGACGTCAGTAGCACCAATGTCGGAACAATATCCTGGAGCAGCACGGGCATTATTCTCTATACGGTGCTCTTACTGGTACAGCTCTTTCTGATTCTTTTCATCACGCCTGCCTTCACCAGTACGGCAATCAATGGCGAAAAAGAACGTCAAACCTTTGACCTCTTGCTCTGCTCTCACCTTTCGCCATCAACCTTGATCATTGGGAAATTGATAGCGGGATTGTTGAATACACTGTTACTTATTGCGGCCTCTATTCCATTATTCAGTCTGGTCTTTTTCTTTGGTGGTGTATCCCCTGTAGAAACGCTGGAAGCTTTTACCATCTATTTCTTTACAGCAATCACCATCTCAATGGTTGGACTCTTCTTTTCAATTATCATAACACGACCAGCAATCTCTACTGCTATTACCTATATGAGTGTGCTGTTATGGCTGGTATTACCCTTGATCATCACGATTCTAGTCACCGTGATTGGTCCACATAACGGTATAAGCACGGTAGGAACAACAACAGGGACACCAAATACACCACCGCCGCCTCAATGGTACCTGTCGGGAAGCCCCATTACTGGACTATTAAGCACCTATAGCAATTCACTCTGGAACCCAGAAAATTATACATTAGGTGCGATGTCATTCGCGCCCTGGGAGTTTTATCTTGGTCTCTGCATCATTGTAACAGGACTACTTTTTCTATCGAGCCTGATACTCCTACAACCCGCTACGATGTACCGCTCAACAAGAAAATCTTTTACAACGATGAAGAAAGCAGAAACCGGTGCCACACTTTTAACGTGATGGAGTTTGTTGATGTAACGATTATTTTCTCAAGTAGTAGATGTCATTACACATGTACAGCAACAAAGAGGTGATACTCATGGCAGCAACAATGCCATCTCACATTCCCAGAACGACCGAGCCAGATCATCTTGTAACAGTACTACGGCCCTGGAGCAGACGTTTGCTGCTCCAACAAACGATCATGTGGGCATTGGGGGGACTGATTAGTGGTCTGTGCATCGCCAGTCTGTTATTGCTTGGTGCGCGACTATTCCCCTGGGCCACTGCTCCCTACTGGGCCGCTGGATGTATTCTCGTCTGCACACTCATGACTATAGGATATTCTATCTGGGATCGACCATCACTGGTGACCACCGCGCACCAGATTGATCGGAGACTCGTGCTCCACGATCGCGTCAGTACCGCATGGGAGCTACGCACACAAAGCTCCCCTTTCACCAATTTACAGCTACAGAATACACTGACCCATTTACAGGCCCATACACCCGGACAGACTATCTCACTACAGCCCCGCCGCATCACGCTTGCTACAATCACCGGAATACTGGTGCTGCTCACTCTCCTCTATTTTTTACCCAATCCCATGCAAAGCATCCTACAGCAACGCGCCGCCCTGCACGCACAGATCACCAAACAGATCTCAACCATTGATAAAATTCGTCAGAATGTACAAAAACAACCTGATCTCTCAGACGCCGATAAAAAACAACTGGACCAGACGCTTCATGACGTCGAGACACAACTACAACATGCTCAAAATGAGACTGATGCACAACAAGCGCTGGCAAACGCACAGGCTAAAATCAATCAACTCCATGATCCACAGGCCAGCGCCAAACTACAGTCTCAGGTAGACGCGGGCAAATCATTACAGAGCAGCAATAACAGCGGAGCACAGGCATTGGGTCAAGCACTGGCAAAGAATGATCCACAGGGTGTAGACAAAGCCCTGCAAAAAATCTCCTCACAGGCAAACTCACTCTCAAACGGACAACGCCAACAACTCGCGCAGGATCTTGAGCAAGCTGCAAACCAGTCCAATCAGAGCTCCCAACTGAGCTCTTCACTACACCAATTAGCCAAATCACTGACCGATGGGGATACCAGTGAAGTTTCTGATGCCACAAAGGCAGTATCGTCCTCAGCTCAGCAAACCCAGACGACACAAAACCAGGAAAACACCCTTAATCAGACCTCACAGGACCTCCAACAGGCCGCAAATAACCTTGCTGCCGCCAATAACAACACAAATCAGGGCCAGGGGCAAAACCAGAACCAGGGGCAGAGCCCAAATCAAAATCAGGGCCAGGGGCAAAACCAAAAACAGGGGCAAGGTCAGAACCCAAATCAAAATCAGGGCCAGGGGCAAAGTCAAAATCAGGGTCAGGGCCAGGGACACGGCAATGGCAATGGTCAAAATGGAGGAGGCAAACAGCAAGGCAAAAGTGAACAGGTCTACGTTCAGGGTCAGAACGGACAGGGAACAAGCACAGAGAGTAATGGTGGAAGCGGCAATGTTCAATCTGGCTCCAACGTGCCATATTCACAGGTCATTCAGCACTATAATCAACAGGCCCACGATGCTATCGATAATAGCAACGTCTCACCCAATCTCAAAGACGCCGTTCATAACTACTTTGATAACTTAGAAGGGCAGCAATAGCATATGACAAATGAGCATTCCTTCTCAAGCGAAAACAATCCATACCTCGATGAGTATCGTCTTCCTGATAGCAATCAGCCAGCAAACGCTACAGGCCCACAAACGGTAACCGAGACACTCTTGAGCGAAGAAGAGGTAAACCAGTTTATTACCATCTCGCAACAATTGGAGCAGGAACTACAGAGAATCGTGATTGGTCAGGAACGGGTCATTCGTGAATTATTGCTGGTCCTGCTGGCGGGGGGTCATGCGCTATTAGAAGGTGTCCCAGGACTTGGGAAGACATTGCTTGTCCGCACCTTATCTGATGCCCTCTCACTGAAATTCGCACGCGTTCAATTCACACCAGATTTAATGCCAGCAGATATTGTGGGCACCACGATTGTCACAGAAGAGGGTGAAAGTACAGCTGGCGGTGGTCGCCGAGTTTTCAGTTTCCAGCATGGTCCAATTTTCGCCAATATCGTACTGGCAGATGAAATCAATCGCGCCACACCTAAAACACAATCGGCGCTACTGGAAGGGATGCAAGAACGCACTGTCAGCGTCGGTGACCGCACACGCCCACTACCGCAACCATTCTTTGTACTGGCAACACAGAACCCACTAGAAATGGAAGGGACCTATCCATTACCAGAGGCACAGCTTGACCGCTTTATGCTCAAAATCATGGTTAACTTTCCACGTGCTGAAGATCTCTTACGCATCATAGATACCACCATTGGCAATCAGAAATCCCAGGCCCAGACTGTCGCAACAGGCGATCAGTTACAACGCTTGATTGAGATCGCACGAGCGGTCCCGATTGCCAGCCATGTTAAAGAGTACGCAGTGCGCCTGCTGCTGGCAACACACCCGGATCAGGAAGATGCACCAGAGCAAGTGCAGCAATACGTTCGTTATGGAGCCAGCCCACGTGGTTTACAATCCATCATTGCCACTGCCCGCGTCCGAGCGTTGCTAGAAGGTCGCTTCAATGTCGCACTCGACGATATCCAGGCAGTTGCATTCCCGTCCTTACGCCACCGCATCGTCCTCAATTTTGATGGATTAGCAGATAATATCACCGCCGAACAATTGATCTCGGCAATTACCGCAGAGTTAGAACCTGCTTAAAAGCGAGACGATACATGCAAGAGACAACCCGTTTCCCGCTCGATGCACACGTGCTACAACGCCTTGATAATCTGGCACTGCTCACCCGGCATCCAATGGCAACTGGACGCTCCGGACGTCGCCGTTCACCTGCCGCTGGTAGCTCAATGGAGTTCGCTGATTTCCGTCGCTACGCAGCAGGCGACGATTTCCGCCGCATCGATTGGCGAGCCTATGCGCGGTTGGAACGTCTTTTCTTGCGCGTCTTTGAAGCCGAAGAGAATATTACAGTGACGATTCTGCTGGATTGCTCTCGCTCGATGAGTCATGGCACACCAGCAAAAACGCAATTAGCCGTCGCCGTTGCCGCAGCGTTAACCTATATCTCGTTGAAGTGCGAGGATGACGTAATCCTTGCTGGCCTATCTGATCGTCTGTTTAGTTATCAGCGTGTGCGCAGTGGCAACAGTGCTCTCTGGACTGCTGGCAATTTCCTGCAGAAGCTCCCCACTAGCGGGACAACAAATCTCAATCGAGCTTTGTATGATAGTGGACGCGTCATTACAACACCCGGACTGACAATTGTCGTCTCTGATTTTCTGGCTCCCGATGGCTATGAAATTGGCGTGCGTGCTCTACGTCAATTACGGCAGGAAGTCGCACTATTACAAATTCTCTCACCGGATGAAATCGATCCACACATTCAGGGCGATTGGCTCCTGCGCGATAGTGAGAATAATAAGAGTGTTGATGTCAGTACCTCCCCAACCATCATCCAGGCATATCACGCTCGTCTGGCACGCTTTACGGAGGAACTGGCCTCGTGCGCACACACCTATACAGGAACCTATACCCTTATTCCCAGCGATACCGATATCGTTGATGTTGTACAGCGACTCTTACGCCAGATTGAACTGGTTCGATAATGACGAGAGGGATTCTGGATGGATTTTCTTGTTCCAGCCGCGCTCGCATTTAGCGCCATCATACCAATCATTCTCGTTTTCTATTTTATGCGTCCCAAACGCCAGGAACGAGTAATTGGAAGCACATTGCTCTGGCAACAGACCATGCAAGATTTGCAGGCCAGTCGTCCGTGGCAACGCCTACGCATTACACCATTATTGCTCTTGCAACTCCTGGCTGCGCTCCTGATCATACTGATCCTGATTCGTCCTGCTATCTTTACCAACAACCCGGTCAGTGGCAACACCATCATTATTTTACAAACCTCCGCCAGTATGCAGGCAACCGATGTTGCCCCAACCCGCTTTGACAATGCTCGCAATACTATCTCCGATTATATCGATAATCTGGGACCAGACGACTATCTCTCGCTGATTACGATGGCCCGCTCCCCACAGGTGCTGGTGGCAAATTCACAGGATAAAGCCCTGCTTCATAGTCAGTTACAGCAGGCACGGGTCACCAATCAGGATGCCGATCTGACACAGGCGTTATCACTGGCAACGTCGCTCGCAGTTGGAAAAGCCGATACGCAAATACTGGTAATTGGCGATGGACATGTGCTCAAACCAGATCAACAGATTGTTACATCATTTCCTGTGCACTATATCAAAATCGGCACTAACGCCCCCAATGCAGCGATCATGGCCCTCTCATCCCGCACCGTTGATAGTCAATTGATCGCGTTCGCGCAGGTCGCCAATTATAGCCCAACCACACGCGCAATCCCGGTTGAACTCTATACCAACAATACTTTCTTTGGCGTGAAAACCCTGACACTGGCACCAGGAGCAACAGGCACCATCGAATGGGGTCCATTAGCACAATCAACGACCCTGCTCCATGCTCGTTTGATTACCCAGGATGCGCTGAAAAATGACCATGAAGCCTGGGCAATTGCGGGGAACACAATTCATGGCAAAATTTTGCTGGTCACAACCGACAATATCTATTTGCAGACGGCACTGCGCTTACAACCTGGAATCAGCCTCTATGAAACCACGCCCGCCAAATATACACCTGGCAATAACTATGATTTGACCGTATTTGATGGCTATACGCCACCGACCCTACCAGCAGGAAATCTCCTCTTTATCAATCCGCCCACTGGCAATTATCTCTTTGGCACGGTTGAACAAGAAACACATATCAGCCATATCAATACAGGTGACGATCCCAGCAATTTGCTCAGCAACGTCGATCTAAGCACCATTCATACACTGCGTACCACCCATCAACTGAAACCAGCTATCTGGGCACAACCAGTGATAACCACACCGGAAACACCATTGCTGCTCGCTGGTGAGGATAACAATCGGCGTGTTGCGGCCTTTGGCTTTGATTTACATGACTCAGATCTGGCCCTCCAACCATCATTTCCCATCCTAATGCTCAATGTACTGAACTGGTTCTTGCCAGCCCCAGTCGGAGGCAATGGTCAGATACAGGCCGGAATGCCTGTCACGATACAAACGTGGTCAGGAACAGATCGGGTAACTATCACCAACCCCCAACAGCAATCTTCGGTCGTAGGGCCACCATTCCCGGTTAGCCCATATGCTGACACCAACGCGGTCGGCCTCTATCAAGTCGCACAGCGCGTCAATGGACATATCCTCAACGGAGCATTCACGGTCAATCTATTCGATGCCGGACAATCAAATCTGTCTCCTGCCGTTAACCTACCGGTAACGAATGGTAGCATCGTTGCTCCGAGCCACACGATACCACGCCAGTTACGCGAAATCTGGCCCTGGATCGCCGCGTTCTTACTGCTAGTGCTATGCGCCGAATGGTGGCTCTTCAGTCGCAACTATCGCAGCCAGAAAAGCCCATCATCACCGTATGAGAGGGATCTACTGCGCTTCGCCAATAAAAATCATCCAAATCGCAATCGATATTTTACTCGCTGGCGCGATCAATGCGAGCAAGAACTGCATAGCATCAAACGCCAAATAAAAAAAATACGCAAAAACCTCACGAAAAAGCTACGACAGCGAACGAAGGGAGAGCGACGTGCCAACATTTGAACGACCAATTTTGCTCCTACTCTTACTACCTGTCGGTCTATTAATCTATCTCACATGGCAGAACATGTCACTGCCATATGGCAAAAAGCAACGTGGCCTCATTCTGGGAAGCCGCCTCGCTCTCTTTACCAGTCTGATTCTGGCTCTGGCTGGTACCAGTTGGACCTTGCCAGTCAACAAACAGGCAACCGTTTTTGTTGGTGATATTTCAGCCAGCACCAGCGTCCAACGTACTTTTATCGAACAACAAATCCAGACAGCATTGCAACATAAACGGGCAGAAGATCAAGTTGGTATCGTCGCGGTTGGGCGGAACGCACTGGTAGAACAATCCGTACAGACACAGATTGATTTTTCCCATTTCGAATCAACGCCCGATACCAATTATACCGATCTGGCAGCCGGGCTACGCCTTGCATCCGCCATCATGCCTGATAACATCGAACGCCATATCGTGGTATTAACCGATGGACAGCAGAATCTAGAAGATGCACTACAACAGGCTCAGCTCCTGCAACAACAGGGAATACGCCTCGACGTCATCCCATTGCCGGGCACAGCCACAGCAGAAGCACGCATTGATGGTTTCGATGCACCAACCAATCTGCACATTAACGAGCATTTTCCATTACACATCAAAGTCAATAGCAGCGTGGCGCAGACAGCGACCCTGCGCTTATACCAGGATTCCACCCTCATCTCGCAACAAAAAATAACGCTTCCCGCTGGTGAACAGGATTTCAGCCACAATATGATGGCCCCGGACCCCGGCTTCCACTCCTATCGTGTCACCATCGAACCTGAGCACGATACTATCGCGCAAAACAACGAAGCTTCAACCTTTGTCACCGTTGAAGGGCCACCACAGATCCTGGTTATCGAAGGACATCCGGGCAGCGGGCGTAATATTGTCGCGGCACTGCAGGCTACCAAACTCGATGTCACTGTCGGAACACCCGCCGATGTGCCAACCACGCTGGATGCACTGGCGAAATATAGTAGTGTCATCCTCGCGGATGTTCCTGCCATCGAATTAGGTAATACACGCATGCAAATCCTGCAATCCTACGTACGCGATCTGGGACATGGACTGGTGGTCAGTGGTGGACAGAACAGCTATGGTGTCGGAGGCTATTCGAATACCCCCCTTGAACAGACATTGCCAGTCAGCATGGCGATTCCACAACATAAAGAAACTCCCTCCATCGCGGTTGTCCTGATTGTAGAGAGCCTTGAAGAACAGGTACAGATCAATATTTCCAAGGAAGCAGCCAAAGGTGTCATTGGTCTACTCACCCCCAGCGATCAGGTTGGTATCTCGGCAGGCTATGGCACGTTGAGTATCCCGATGCAACATGTCACCAACAAAACCGCAATCGATAAAGCGATTGATGCGATGAATCCGGCTGATCCACCGAGCTATAATCCTGATTTCAAGAACGCGGAGCAGAAACTGCTTGCCACCAACGCCAGGATCAAACATATCATCCTGCTGGGAGATGGTGATGCTTATGATAACTATCAACCAGAAGTAACCAGACTCGCCAGCGAAAACATCACGGTCTCGACCGTCGAAACAAATGCTATGGCTCCGGAAGATTTCGCGACGATGGAAGAGATCGCACAATGGGGTAAAGGACGCTTCTATCGCGCTGATGATCCCTCAACTATTCCACAAATCCTGTTACAGGAGACGGAAACCGCCGCTCGTCGATCGTTAATCAATGATACCTTTACACCTGCCGTGGTAGGATCACAACCAATTCTCAGCGGATTGACCGGCTTTCCAACGCTTGGTGGCTATGTCGCAACCACCCCTAAATCAGCCGCTCAAATGGTACTGGTCAGTCATCTTGATGATCCAGTGCTGGCGGTCTGGCAATATGGATTGGGCAGAGTCGCAGCCTGGACAAGTGATGCACTGGGACTCTGGACCAAAAACTGGCTCACCTGGGATGATAGCGCTCATTGGTGGTCCAATCTTGTCACCTGGACCTTACCAGCAAGCGGTAGCAGTGCGCTCTCCATTAATGATCAGGTGATCAACGGTTCGGCACAGATCACAGTTGATCTGCCACCCGGCACATCCAGTGAAGGAGGACAACAACAGATAAAAATACATATGATCGCGCCCGATCTCTCGCAACAGGACATTAAGCTACAACCAACCGCGCCTGATCGCTGGCAGGGGGATTTTCCCGTTGAACAAGTGGGAACATATCTCTTACAGGTCACGTGGCAAGGAGCCAATACAAAAGAAAGTTTACTTACAGCTACTACTGGTCTGGTTGTACCGTATTCAGCCGAATTTCGCACACAGGGAACCGATATGCGTTTCATCAACTTACTGGCCCATGCCGGAGGAGGAAACGTACTTGATCCTAAAACCACAGCAGAGACGATCTATAACGAAGCTCTTACACCAGCAACAACATCGATACCAATCACCTTCTGGCTCTTGATGCTCGCCGCGCTACTCTTACCGTTCGATATCGCCACACGCCGTCTCTCCAGCCTGGATTTCCTTGCTGAGGGCTATCAATGGCTACACAAACATATGTTGCCCGGTCACAATGAACCAGCTGCAACAGTTGCGAATACGGAAAAACCGGAGCGTGCCACACCACTCAGCGAAATACGAGCGAGGCGCAACAGATTGCGCCCATCACCGCACCCACCAGTACGACCCGCACCAGACAGAAAGAGTGTTACACATACTGAACCATCTACGCCAGTCAAAGATGCACCACGCCAATCAACACCACAACCAACGGAGGAAACAACCGCATCAATAATAGCACGTCTTGTAGAGGAAAAGCGCAAACGTGAACAAAACAAAAAGTAGAGAAAAGCGCAATTGCATGATAACAATACTTTTTTACGAAAAACTATAGACAAAACTGCCATACGTCATGTACCCTACAATCAAGCATTAATGCTACAATCTATGATAATGGCAATGGTAGATACATTGGAAACAGAGTTCGCGCCAGAAGCGCATGCATGCACTCATAGAACAGACAACGTAGACCTCTGACTGCTTATAATAAAACCGGCCAATGCATCGAAACATTCATAGAAAAGGATACTGAATACTATGCAACAGACAACCGTGCGCATTGAAAATGAAGTTGGACTCCATGCTCGTCCAGCGGCACAATTCGTCAAACTCGCCAAACAGCATAAAAGTAACATTACTGTGGCGTGCAATGGTAAAACGGTAAGCGCCAAAAGCCTTGTCCTGCTGCTCAGTCTTGGTGCTGAAAAAGGATCAGAACTGGCTATCTCAGCCGAGGGAGAAGATGAGGAACAGGCAGTTCAGGCATTAACCACCCTGATCCAGAAGAATTTCTCAGAATAACATCAACCCGACCACTGCAAGAAGGGGGCATCAGGTGATGCAGGATACAATGCAACACAAGCTATCCTGCATCGACGCATAACTATTTTACAAAACCAGCCGCTTAACGCAGAAGTTGTTCAATCTCCGCAGAATTTTCCGCGTTCAACACTTGCTCTACCAGTTCACGTGCCTGCTGCGATGATGTCTGCCGAATAACCTGTTTGACAGCATTCAACGATTTAGGCTCCATGCTCAACTCCTGAATACCCAGACCAAGCAAGAAGGCACTTACTCTGGGATCACCAGCCAGTTCACCACACATACCAATCCAACGCTGATGCTCGTTTGCAGAGCGAACCGCGTGGGCAATCGCACGCATCACAGCGGGATGAAAGGGACGATGGAGTTCTCCCAGGCGAGCATTCATACGATCACTTGCCAGCGTATACTGAGCCAGATCATTTGTCCCGATACTGAAAAAATCAGCCTCTTTTGCCAGTTGATCAATCAACCAGACAGCGGCAGGCGTCTCCAGCATAATTCCCTGTTTGATTGCTGGTGATACTGCCTGTGTCAGTTTCCCTTCCTGCAATAACTCCTGCTCTACTTCAACAAGAAAAGCTTTGGCCTGCCGCAATTCGCGCAGATCACAGATCATCGGGAACATAATCCAGAGGTTCCCGGCGGTCTGTTGCGCGGCCTGTAACAGTGCCCGCAACTGTGTGCGGAAAAGTGGCTGATATTCAGAGTCCAGACAGAGCCGTATCCCACGCAAACCAAGGAAAGGGTTATTCTCCTCTGGCAGTGAAAGATAGGAAATATGTTTATCACCACCGATATCCAATGTACGAACGATCACTGGCTTATCAGCAAAAGCGCGTAAGACATCGCTGTACGCCTGCAATTGCTCGGCTTCAGATGGCACCGCATCACGATCAAGAAATAAAAATTCAGTACGGAACAGCCCAACACCACTGGCTCCCGCCTCGACAGCAGGCATAGCATCCCGTGGACGACCAATGTTGGCCGCCAGTTCAAGACTAACCCCATCAGGTGTAATCGCTGGCACTGTGCGCAGAGCTTCTAATTGTTGTTGTTGATCTTTGTATACACTGGCTGCCGCAGTATATCGCTGCACAATCTCTGGCTCTGGATTGAGCACGATTTCGCCACTCCGAGCATCCAGAGCAATCATCAGAGCAGCTGACTCATCAGCACGCACCTGCTCCAATAAGCCTTTCACGCCTACCACAGCGGGAATGCCCATCTGTCGAGCAAGGATCGCGGTATGCGAAGTAGGACCGCCCTCTTCCGTCACGATGCCCAGCACAACCGCCGCATCCAGACCAGCAGTATCAGATGGCAATAGATCACGCGCAATCACAATCACAGGTTCCGACAAATAGCGCAATTGTGGTGTCTGCCGTCCCTGCAAATGATACAGAACCCGTGTGCGAATATCATGAATATCGGTTGCGCGGGCCTGAAAATACTCGTTTTCCAGATCAGCCAGAATCTGAACAAACTCTTCTGTAGACTCCCATAAAGCCCACTCGGCCCCCATCAGGTCTTGCTCAATGTGTTGACGAGAAAGGTCCAGTAATGCTTCATCATCAAGAATAAGCAGATGAGCATCAAAAATAGCGGCCTGTTCCTTGCCAAGTTTCTGCTCTACCTGATCACGCAATTGGGTGACCTCACCAATCGCTTCTTGCAGAGCCTTTTGCAATCGATCCCACTCGTACTCTACACGGTCAGGGGAAATATGTTCCTTTTCAAAGAAGGGGGGCGTCAGGTCATAGACCAGACCAGTTCCCACCACGACTCCACGAGTTGCTGGAATTCCACGTAAAATAGCAGACATCTGGACCCTCTTCATCTTCTTTAAATAAGCAGCAATGACGTTGTAACCAGATACAACAGCTATAGTTATGAGAGAACATTTCCCTCTCGCAGTTGAACAAACACAACTTCGCATGCATCAATGGACACAACACGGGAATTGTAAATTCAGGATGTCTGTTTGTCAATAGACGAGTTAGCACTCAGAATATGGATAAAGTGAACAATCGCTAAAAGCTATAACCGCTCAACGGCATCTTGCTCATCTGGCAATTGCACCATATACTTTAGCTATCAATAATTGGAGTAAAACAGAGTGCTTATACCGAATGAGGCTTTCTGGCATGTACTTGATACACTGGTCCAAACCAGTACGATTGTGATTGATCGACCACGTGGCAGTGCCCATCCACACTATCCGGAGATGATCTATCCACTTGATTATGGCTATCTGCAAGGAACACACGGAGGTGACGGCGCTGGTATCGATGTCTGGGTCGGTAAACTGCCAGATCAGCAAATTACAGCAATTATTGTCTCTGTTGATCTTACCAAACGCGATAGTGAAATTAAGATCCTGCTCGGCTGTACGCCGGATGAGCAACAACTGATCCTGAAAATTCAAAATGCATGGCAAGATCAACAGGCCGGGCTACTCATCGTACATCCGTGATAAACCCTGCAAATTAATCAGATGTGGGGAAAGTAATGACTGCTTTGAGTGTCTGAGCCTGCCGTAAGATCAAAGCATCAAACGCATCCTGATACTCATCCAGGGTAAAACGATGGGAAATAAGCGGAGCCAGTTGCAATGTTCCATGCTGAAAGAGCCTGATCGCATAATCCCAGGCAGCACTATTCGCGCCAAACACACCATAAATCGAAAGCTGCCTATTCACAATGATGTTGCTATCAAAGCTCATAGGTGTATGGGTCGTCAACATGCCCGCAAAAAGGACACTGCCACCGGGACAGGCCAGATGACAGGCTTCTTCCATCGCCTGAGCATGTCCGGTTCCTTCAAAGACCATATTGGCCCCACGTCCAGCAGAGAGTCGTGCAAATACTTCCTGTGGCTCTTCACGACTCATATTCACGGTATGAGTTGCCCCCAGACCACGAGCCAGAGCCAGCCTATCCTCACGAAAACCCAACAGAATCAACGCATGTGGTTGAAACAAACGCGCAAACTGGACTGCTAGCAAACTTTCAATGCCATCACCAACCACAACAATAACGTCATCTGGACGTGGTTGTGCTCGTAAGAAAGCGTGAGCTACAATTGCCGCTGGAGCCAGCAAAGTCATTTCATCATAGGGCACAGTATCCGATAATACATGGATCAGTCGTGCGGGAACCGCGACATACTCAGCTAATCCACCAGTCCGAGTGAAACCCAGTTCCTGATAACCACGCTGACACAAATTGGTCTGCCCCTGACGACAACGAGCACAGACCCCACAGGAAAGAATGCTCTCAATAACCACCCGCGCTCCGGGCTGAATATCCTGTACAACATCACCGATCGCAATCACCTCACCAGCCCACTCATGACCAGGAATAACAGGATACAGAGCCATCCCCTCTTGGCGTCTTCCCTGATACAACTCCACATCACTTTCATTCAATCCCACCGCACGAGAACGCACAAGCACCTCATCAGCCCGCAACACAGGCATATCAATCTCCACGACCTCAGCCATCCCTGGCTCGGTAATCCTTATCGCTTTCAACATAGATCGCCTTTTCTCCACTTCGTAAAAATATTGTTTCCACATATAGCACAAGAGATGAGGAACAAGCAACCAGTACTGTAACAGTACTACCGCCCCGCTCTCTTCTTCATGCGCCCCATCCCTAACAATAGCAGCAGAAAACTCTCGTTGCACACTTTTTTTTGGCTATACGAATGATATTCAGATAAGCTTGCTTTTACGCGAACTATGATCTGGAAGCATCAAGAGTTGAGGGCCTCGCGATTTATAATTGAACGGCTGCTGAAATACGCCCGATCTTTCATACTGAAGCGTGGCCTTTAATTCATCCCACACACTATAGATAAGGCTCTCGGTAGTACGAATATTACTGATTGAGAGCCGTAACGTAAATTTACCACGCAGATATGTATGAGAGAGAAAAAACCGACCATCCCCATTAATGCGATTCACAATACGCTCATTCAGATCATTAAGAACACGTTCATTCTCCATTCCAATAGGATGAGCGCGAAAACAGATTACGCTAAGCGGAACCGGAGCCAGACGCTCAAAATCCGGAGCCGCATCAATCCAATCAACAAAGAGACGTGCTAAGCGGCAATGCTCAGAAATACGAGCAATCAAACCCTCACGTCCAAAATAACGTAATACCATCCAGAGTTTGAGAGCCGGGAAACGATGAGGCAAAGAAAAATCATAATCCATCAGATTGGGTACAACCGCAGAAGAACGCTCTGGATTATCCAGATAATCAGGTGTCAGGCTCAAAGCGGCCTTCAGCAACTCTGGTCGTCGTGTATAAAAAGCACTACAACCAAACGATGTAAAAAGCCATTTATGTGGATTAATTGAAATGGAATCCGCCCGATCACAACCGGCCAACACCCAACGTTTACCCGGCACAATCGCCGCCGCACCGGCATAGGCAGCATCAACGTGCAGCCATAAACGAAAATGCTGACACACCTCAAAGATATGGGGTACTGGATCAATACTTGTCGTTGAAGTCGTGCCAACCGTCGCCACCACAGCGAAAGGAATCAAACCATTCTGCTGATCTTGTCTGATAGCACGAACCAGCTCAGACACATTCATACGATACATATGATCGGTGGCAATCTTCCGCACACCATTCCGACCCAGACCCATAACAATAGCAGCTTTATCAATAGATGCATGTGCCTCCTGAGAGACATAGAGGCGCAAACGGCCTGAATCATGAACCATTCGCTTGTCCAATTGCAACGCTTCTCGTGCCGAAATCAAGGCATGCAACACAGCCGAATTATGATAGAGTAAGCCGAAAAAGGTATCGGGCAGGCCAAGCATTTGCCGTAACCAATTCATGGTAACCTGCTCTAACTCGGTCGCAGCAGGCGATGTACGCCAGAGCATACGGGTCACATTCAACGTTGCATCCAGCATATCCGCCAGAATACTGGGGCCAGAACTACCCAGACCAAAATAGCCCATAAAACGACCCGAGTTCCAGTGTGTAATACCCGGGAGAATGATATTCTGCACATCTTGCAAAATCTGTTCCATCGACTCAGGATGAAGAGGAACTTCAGGAGAGAATTGGCGTTGAATGTCACCAGGATGAACCTGTGAAAGTATTGAATATGGCTGTATATGGAACAGATAATCCATAATCCAATCAACCAGAGAATGTCCGTAGCGTCGTAGCGTCTCCTCATCCATATCACCAGCCTGTGCCTGTGCCTGCTCAAAAAACATATGCATGCCTTACCTCCTCTAACCACCAACAAAACCACATGCTCTATCCTACTGTATTATCTTATCTCATTTCAAATTGTATCATCAGCTCATTACAACACTTTTAGCTTTTTACTTAATTGTATATTTTTTGCTTATATTATTTTATTACGATAGACACGAGCAGCAAACTCATATATGGATATGATACTCACAGCCCCTCAACAGATTGTAAAGTAAAACTCCATAAACGTCAATATAAAACACAAAACACACATCAATATCGACATTTATCTATTTTAACTAAACTATACAGTAAAAAAGTACCAGACATAAAATCCCCGGCGCTCTATCTTTCCGGGTAGTGGAAGAGGGAAATTGTGAGGTCATCTCGCCCTCCGTCAGGGGTTACCGACCCTACATCCTGCTTTCACCCTCAATGATGTAGATGCAAATCTATAAGCAAAAGTGCTATTGACACTTATGCTACCTTTCATATATACGAAAGTTTTAACTTTCTGTACTGTTATAAAAATCTGCGAATAGAGCAGATATAACAGTACTATCGATTGAGCATTTTTTGCTGATGATATGTAGTCAGGGAGGGGATGAAATGCTACCTCAAGAGAGACACATGAATAACGTAGAAGCAGTTGTGCCGTTCACACCCAATGCTACTACGATGAATTTGCCTTCCGAGCATATGGCTCCTCGCATCCTGCCGCAAATCCTGAATAGCAGGGATATGACGGCCACCTTTGTTGTTTCTATTTATTTTGCATCATATGCGACAACAGCAGTAGCTGCAGGACCAGCCGCAATCAGCTATATGCTACTGGTTGGACTGACGTTTTTTCTACCATGTCTGATTGCCACCGCCCAATTAGGCAAACTTTTCCCTTACGAGGGTGCGCTCTATAACTGGGCACATAAAGCGATTGGCGGCTATTGGAGCTTTTTCGCAGGCTTCAGTTCATGGTTCCCCGGCGTCCTTATTTCAAGCAGCCTGGCTAATTTACTGATCACTTACGCTCATAGTCTGAACTTACCCGCGCTCTCTTCCTCATGGGAACAGGGAGTCGCGATCTCTGTTGTATTATTGATTGGTGGATTGGTATCAATACTGCGTTTTCGCATCGTGCAAAACATTATCAATGTACTGGTTGGTTGCATACTGGTTGCCGCCGTTCTGATCGGGTTATCCGGTGCTATCTGGCTCCTGCAAGGACATCCATCATCGACAAATCTGAGCAACTGGGGATCATGGAATATCAAACCAGATAATTATGTGATGTTTGGACTACTGACGTTTGCATACATTGGCACGGATGGTCCTTTGAACATGGCAGGTGAGATCACCGAACAGCATGTCATCAAAAAACATCTATTCTGGGGTGGGCTGATTATCTGTCTACTTTATCTGACCAATACGCTGGCAGTACTCCTTGTCATCGGTCCAAAGGCCGCGTTCAATCCATTCGCCATGGTCACAGTTGTCAATAAGGTGCTTGGCACAACTGCAGGCTATATCACAGCGGTCTGCCTGATGGGATCATTCTTCGCGACTGTACTCGTCTATAATTATCTTTACGCACGCCTGATCTTCGTTGCGGCACTTGATAATCGGCTACCGAAAAAAATGGGACGGCTTAACAAGCAACTCGTACCAGCCCGCGCTATCCTTTTTCAAACAAGCCTTGCCATTGCCTTCACGGTCTTTACCTTTATCATTGCTCCAATGATTGTACAGAACAATACCTCAAACAATTTCGCCAATCAAGTCTATAACATCAGTCAGGCGGCTGCAGCGTTAATCTGGACTATCTCAACTGCGTTCCTCTTCATTTGCTTGCTTGGCTGTTGTCTGCGCCATCCAGAACGATTGCGTCAACGGCGTATTCTGCCAATACCATTATTATGGATCACGGTCTACATCGGGCTGATCAGTTGTCTGTTAACGATCGTCGATACACTCTTCTTTTCCTGGACGTCCCTCATACCCAATACACAATGGTGGTATCTGGTCGGAAGCCTGATGCTCATATTCCTGCTCGTCTCGGCATTCCTGAGCCTGCTAGCTCGTAGCGAGGCCCGCTGGCAAACCATGTACGACTCAGTACAAAAACCCAACATGTTACCCTGAGCATGATGCCTTTTCTACAAAAATACGAAAGTATTGCTGAATAGAGATTTCAGCAATACTTTCGTATATGAACATGCATTTTTGTTATCTCTGTATGCGTAACGAGTACAAGAAGACTCATGCATACAGCATTTATACAAGTGCTACAGTATATTAACCAGCAGCATTGATCTGAACCGTCTTCAACTCAGTGAAGAATTCAATCGCGACTGGTCCCTGCTCACGTGAGTGAGAGCTTGAGCCATGCATGCCACCGAAAGGTGCATGCGGATCAACACCCGTTGTATCGCCATTCACGCGCACCATACCACACTCGATCTCATGGATGTATTCCAGAGCAGAGTTGATATTCTGCGTGAAGAGCGAAACGCTCAAGCCGAAATCGGACATATTGGCGATACGGATCGCGTCACTGACATCACGCGCACGCTCCATCACAAGCACAGGTCCGAAGATCTCTTCCTTCGCGATCCGAGCTTCTGGTGAAACATCGGTAATCAATGTCGGCTCGAAGAAGTAGCCGTTCTTTAACGCGCCCGTGTTCGCAAGGTGTCCACCCATGATCACCTGACCAGATTTCGTTCCCAATTCCGCATACGAGGTGACTGTCTCTAACGAGTCCTGGTTAATCACAGGGCCAACCGCGCTCTGCGTCTCGATTGCCGCAGCCACAGGCAGGGCCTGGATCTCTTTCTTCAATTGCTCGGTAAAGCGATCAATAATTCCTTCAGTCACAATGACACGACTGGTCGCGGTACACTTCTGTCCGGCAAAACGCATAGCACCAGCAGCGACCAGTTTCGCGGCCTGAACCAGATGAGCATCGTCAAGCACCAGAGCAGCGTTCTTACCACCCATCTCTAACTGAAATTTGATGTTGCGTTCAGCCGCGACCTGCGCGATCTGCATACCAACAGCGTTTGAACCAGTAAACGTAATCGCATGAATACCGCTGTGTGCAGGTAACTCTTTGCCGATTACTGAACCTTTGCCATATATCAGATTCAAAACGCCTGCGGGTAGACCCGCGCTATCAAAAACTTCCGCCAATTTCGCTGCGGTCAGCGATGCTACCTCGGCTGGTTTCCAGACAATTGTATTACCATAAGCCAGAGCCGGAGCCATCTTCCACAGAGGAATAGCGACCGGGAAATTCCAGGGCGAAATGACAGCGACAGGACCAAGTGGCTGACGAACAGTAAATTGCAGGCTACCCGACTGTTGTGCCGGAATCACCAGCCCCTGTGGATGAACTGTCTCAGAAGCAAAATAGCGCAAAATCGCGACACCACGATCCACTTCAGGAACAGCCTCACCAATTGGCTTACCAACTTCCTGCGCGACGATCCTACCAATCTCCTCACGGCGCTCCGCAAGTATATTTGCAGCTTTGTAGAGGATTGCCGCACGATCCGGGCCAGCTTTGGCCTTCCAGGCACGAAATGCAGCCTGAGCAGCATCTACCGCGCGATCTACGATCTGGAGATTTCCATGAGGTACACGGGCCAGGATCTGCGTTGTATCAGATGGATTGAGATCATCACTCCAATGATCTTCTTGGGAATGCACCCACTCACCAGCGATGTAGTGCGGTAATAACTCTGTACTCACCATTATCATCCTTAAGCAGTTCAAATTTCTTACGATAGTATTTTATCGATAGATAATTTCCTGCAATTACATACAGTAATTTCTATCCCCCCCATTGTACAACATGTCTCTTCCTTGAATTACCGAAAAATATAGACTCTATCGCTACTTTAGATCTTATAAATAGATACAGATAACTATAAATAGTTCTCGTCAGGATAAAAAAACGGAACAATTGTCCATCCTATTTTATCCCCATATATGCTATTTACAATCCTTAAAATGTTCCGAACAGAAAACTGCGACAGGGAAGGTACCCAATCCATATATGAATTTTCATCAGGAGACGAACTATTGGAACCACGATAGCAGATGTGACGTTCTTACTGTGTGTCTGTACAAACAAATATTCCCATCTCAGATATTCGCCAGACAGACCGTTCTGTCTATTCTATCGTAGATACAGAAATCCTTATATTGACCGATTATATTGACAGATGTGAATCGACAAACGAAAGGATTGGAAATTATGGCAAGAACTGAGGATATCGCAGGTAGCACAAAAGATATTCAGGAACGCTACTTCCATGCTACGGACGATGTACCAGGAGAAATCTGGTATTGGGCCGCATTAGGCTCCATCATTGCGTCAGCACTCCTGTTCGTAGCAAATAAGCGAGATTGGAGCATTTTTGTTGGTCAATGGCCTCCAACGTTCCTGCTCTTTGGCATGTTCCATAAGCTTATTCATCACGAATAAAAACATCACCACGAGAAAAGGCGCAGGGAAAAAGATTAATTATTCCCCTGCGCCTTTTCCATGAAATTACATACATAAGTTAGAACTGTAATCACCACTAAGATAGGGCGGATTCTTGTTTCTGCCCTGGTCGCCGTTGTTGTTGCTTCTCCACCTCTCGTCGTTTTAAGCCAGGTACAGGATAAGGCAATTTGAAAACGGAAAAGAGATAGTACAATGAAGGGAGCAAAAACACCAATCCCACGATAATACCAATGACCAGCGCTTGAATCACCGACGACTCATTCGCCGAATTCGCAATCGTGAAACGTGGCGGTACAATATATGGATATTGTGATAGCCCCCAGGTAGCTAGCATAAAGACCGTTTCTAAGATAATCAGGATGCGAGCAAGACGATAATGGTTAAAAAACAGACTCACAGCGGTTGCCAATCCCAACACCATCGTGACAACAATCAAAGGAATCGCTCGTGCAACCATGCCTTGCCAGAGCATTGGAGCCTCCGAAATGGATAAGGCCAACCCAAGGGCACCTAATACTGCCGTGACCGCCCCGGCGATAATAGCCCTCAAGCGATATGATGCTGTCAGGTGTTCATCTTTTTCTGTATCGTGTGCCTCTACAACAAGATAAATGGCCGCAATAGTCGCGCATAACACGATAGACATCAGCCCAATGACCAGCGCAAATGGTGTTGTCATACTGCTCACATCCGTCGCATCGGGAATACCACTGGAGTTAATCAATTGTCCACTGGCAACCGCTGCCGCCGAAATTCCCAGGAAGAATGGCGTAATCAGGCTGGTAGCACTGAAAACCCGGCTCCATGAATGCGCGAAAAAGCCCTCCGTATCAACCGCGTAGTAACGGAAGACAAAAGCGGCTCCACGCAAGACAACGCCAATCAGCACAATGCTAAATGGCAGAAAGAGCGCAATCGACAGCACCGAAAACGCGGTCGGAAACACGCTGAATAACCCCACAATCAGAAAGATTAACCAGACATGATTAGCTTCCCATACCGGACCTAACGCATGGTTGATCAAGTCATGCTGCTTCTCAGCATTGCGACCAAGCGCGAAGAGATCCCACACACCCGCGCCAAAGTCGGCACCACCAAGCACAGCATAGACCATCAATGCCCACCAGAGGATGATCAAAGCTACAAACGCAATGCTCATCTTACGCACCAACCTTTTCTATTACAGGTTCTTGCACCTCATAACCATCTTCAGATAGCGTTACCTGTGGCAATGGACGATGTACCACCTTTTGCAATAACCAGACCAGCGCCACAGCCAGCAATACATAAATGAGCGAGAACACAAAAAAGCTGATGTTGAGAAATGGGGCAGTCGTCACAGCATCTGCGGTACGCAGATAGTTATAAATGACCCACGGCTGACGACCAAATTCAGTCACCATCCAACCAAGTTCCATCGCAATAAAGGAGAGTGGACCCGCAACGAACACACCAAGCAACATCAAACGCTGCATAGGCAACTGCCGTTTGCGCAACAGGTACAGCCCCCAGAAGATAACCGCAATAAAGAGACAGAAGAAACCAATGCTGACCATGCCATCAAATGATGGATGGACCAACGCGGGATCAGGCCAGTTGACACGCGGAATCTGATCAAGTCCCTTCACCGTAGCATCAGGATTCCAGTAAGCCAGCAGACTCAACCCCTTTGGAATCTCAATCGCATACCGTATGGTATCTGTCTTTGTATCGACCAGACCACCAACCAGAATTGGAGCACCGCTCTGTGTATGATAGACCACTTCCATCGCCGCAAACTTGGCTGGTTGATAATTCGCCAGAAAGCGAGCATTGAAATCACCACTCACAATCTGTAATGGTATCGCAATCAACGCCATCAACATACCAAGCAACAGGCCCTTGCGATAATACTCGGCGCGCCGACCACGGAACAACATCCCAAAGGCATACACAGCGGCAACAGCAAAGCCAGAGACAACGTAACAGGCCAATGCCATATGTACCGTTTCATATGGTGTACTTGGATTAAAAATCGCCTGCCAGGGATTAATGCCAACGATCTGCCCATGCCTGACCTGAAAACCTGCTGGAGTGTTCATCCATGAATTAACACTCACAATGAACCACGACGAGGCTAAACCACTAATCCAGATTGGAAATGAACAGAGCCAGTGAGCACGTGATGAGAGCCGATCCCAACCATACAGATACAAACCCAGAAAAATCGCTTCCAGAAAAAAAGCAAAACCTTCCAGCATAAATGGCAAACCAACAACCGCACCAGCAAACTTGATATAGGTAGGCCAGAGTAATCCCAATTCAAATGAAAGGATGGTACCAGAGACTGCCCCAATCGCGAACAGAATCGCTGTTGCCCTCGCCCAACGCCTTGTTAACATCATCCAGACAGGGTTCTTCGTCTTGAGCGCCAACCCTTCTGCAATACAAAGTAACAATGGCACGCCTACCCCAAGTGCAGAGAATATGATGTGAAATGCAAGTGAAGTACCCATCTGCGCACGTGCAGCAAGTAAGTCTTCCATACCTATTTCCTCTATTTATCACAATGTCTGGTTTATTTATCTACATGCTTATATGATACACTCTCATTGTATAGAGTCGGTTTCATCAGAACAAGGTGAACATATACTGAAATATACCGTAATCACAGCAATAGCTACGGAAAAATACTTAGGGCGGTTTCGACAGTTATGAACCTGCCTGGCATATCCCTTAAATAGATATCAATCCCTATGCAATCGGCACAAAAAACAATCAGGGTGGGGTGTTATCTCATGCCTCCCTGATTTTTTGTCAGGTAAGAAAACTGGTAGCGATAAGTGACTTTACAATAACCCGTAAATATCCTGCCAACCATAGGCCACTTCATCAATCACGCGCCCATCGCGATCTGTCTCCTGACGCTTCTTGATTGGAGTACCACCCAGTGTTTGATAAAAGCGACTGGCGGGATTTTTCTCGATAACCCATACCAGCATAGAAGTCACATCTTGATGCAGAAGATACTGCACAACAGCAGTGGTTAATTTGCGTCCCAGACCAGAGCGCTGAAAAGATTGCTGAATATATATGGCATACAGTTCACCACGATACAAAGGATTATTCTCACGTTCAAGTCCACCGCTACTAAAGCCAATCACATGCCCCTGCTCATCCTCCGCAACGAAAACCCCCGATGTCATTCCACGCAAAATTTCCTGCCACATCTGCTCACGCTGTTGATATGAAAGCTGATCCAGATATGCATCTGATACAATTCCTTTATACGTGGTTCTCCATGTATCTACTTGAACCTGAGCAATGCCATAGGCATCGGCAATACGTGCAGATCTAATGCTTACCATGCGGCTTATGTTCCTTTTCGCAATGTGCTATAATTTTCGCAGATCGACAAGAGAAGAAAGGTCGTACAACGACATGCCAGAAAAATCAGGTGCCGCAGAAAAAATCCTTGCCTCAACGAAAGGATTGCGAGAACACCTACAACCGGAAGAAAAGCCCTTGCTAGCAGTGCCAGCAATCTGGGATGGAGGTCAATCAAAGACCAGTACGGCCTGTGATGTTATTATAACAAACCAACGCGTCATCGCGTATTTCATGCGCAGCTTTCCAAAAACGTTCACTTTTATTGATACACTCAATCTCGCTGATCTTACTGCTATCACCTTCCGCCAGAAAAGCTATGAGCCGGTTTTTCGTGAATTGCAAATCAGTAATGACCAGAGAAAAGTCTTCATCCGTGCGCCGCGCCAGAAACTTGATGCTTTATACACCATGCTACAGTTTGTAACTGGTAGAGACGCCGCTCCTGAAACCACTCCAACGCCACCATCAGAGATAGATACGGAGCAACCAAAAACAGAAAAAGCCAGTCCGATCTATGGTCGCCAGGATATCCAGCGCTCCTTTGATTACTCTCCGATGGCCGCACTACTGCTCTTTTTAGGAGGGATTATTTTTGAAGTTATTGCATTTCTGCTCTGGTCATCTATGCATAGCCTGCAAATCAGCCTGCCGCTCTTTGCTGCGGGACTGATCGCGGTCATAGCCAGTATCCGCATCCGCCGTCAACAAAACACCCAGTAAGGCAAGAGAGGTCTACTTGACCTCTCTGCATAGCTGATTAATGCGTCTGAACAAATGCCTCAATCTCATCTATCTCGGGCTGGCTCAGGCGAAAATCACCAGCACCAACAATCTCTTCCACCTGTCGAGGTGTACGTCCACCCACGATGGCAGCAGTCACCGCTGGATGGCGTAATGTCCAGGCTATCGCAGTTTCACCAGCGGAATGCCCATGACGCTCACCAATCTTCTGTAACAAACCAGCCAGCGCCAGATTGCGCGACAGTTGAGGCTCCTGAAAGATAGGGCTTTTACGCCGCCAATCTGTCTCCGGTAAGCCCTGTACCCGCTCTTCCGACCAGCGACCCGTCAATAAGCCAGAGGCCATCGTGCCATAACCAATTACACCGATGTTATTATCCAGACAATAGTCCAGCACATCAGCTTCAATCTCACGACGCAAAAGCGAATATGGTGGCTGCAATGAACTGATCGGTGCGATAGCCTGAGCACGGCGCATCTGTGCGACATTAAAGTTAGAAACGCCAATATAACGCACTTTCCCCTGTTGCTGTAACTCAGCCATCATCGTCCAGCCCTCTTCAATATCTTCCTCTGGATTGGGCCAATGGACCTGATAAAGATCGATCACATCAACCTGTAAACGGCGCAAGCTATCCTCAACTTCTTCGCGGATCGAGTCAGCCTTCAAAATAGCCTGAATTTTACCATCAGCAGCAGGACGCCGCGAACACTTCGTAAAGATAAAGGGGCACTGCGACACACCTTTTAAGGCGCTAGCAACAACCTCTTCCGCATGACCAAAGCCATACACCGCTGCTGTATCAATCCAGTTCATCCCCAGATCCAGAGCGCGGCGAATTGTCGCGATTGAATCACTATCATCCTGAGGACCCCAGGCGGCAGGCCAACCCTCACCACCAAGGGCGAAGGTCCCAAAACCTACCGTTGAAATATCCATATCAGTATTACCAAGTCGTCGTGTTTGCATTACTGCTCCCTTTTTTGCTGTTGACTACCTTCAGCGAAAAATTGCAATGCGCAGGAACAAACTCAATGCAACCTCACCCTTTCGCTACAAGTAGTCTGACGAATAACACCATTCCCGCTTGGTTTCATGGTACCGCATAATCGTGGCAAACAGCAAAAATAGTGAAGAGAATATTGCACAAAGCAATTGAACCCGATAATGATTTATGAGTCTGTTAGCCAGTTGCGTTGACACACTCTTTTTTTGACAGGTACAATAAAATAACTCAGAGAAACAACGTTGTTTCTCTTATCTCCTACGTCCAACACAACAGAAGACGAGGCGTGAAACGATGAAGATCTTTGTTTGTATAAAGCAAGTACCCGATCCCAATACTACCATCAGCAAACTTGATCCAACCACGAAACGGCTGGTACGAAATGGTGTCTCGCTGGTCCTTGATCCAGGTGATGAGAGCACAATTTCAGCCGCCATCAAATTTCGTGATACGACTGGGAACAGTGAACTGGTGGCCCTGAGCATGGGTCCAAGCAGTGCGCAGGAAGCGATGCGCCGGGCCTTAGCAATGGGTGTAGACCGCGCCATTCTGGTGACAGATCCAGCCCTCGCAGGCTCCGATGCGATAGGTACAGCACGCGTACTGGCTGCGGTCTTGCAGCAGGAGAGGGCCGACATCATCTTTTGTTCCACCGAAAGCACCGATGGCTATACTGGCATGGTTCCAGGCAGCATCGCCGAATTGCTGAGTATACCACAATTGACCTTTGCCCGTGAAATAAAAGTCGAAGGGACAAAGGCTATCATCAAACGTGTGATCCCCAAAGGATATCAAACTGTCGAGTGTACATTACCCGCAGTAGTTACTATCGCCAGCGGATCATTTGACGCCATTTATCCAACCATGAAAGGCATCATGGGCGCACGAAAAAAACCATTCACGCAAAAAAGTCTGGCAGAAGTAGGCGTTGATGCCTCCCTAGTTGGGAGCGCCGGAGCGAGAGAACAGGTTGTAACCATCGGTCAGGCACCAGCCAGAGCCGCCGGACAGATTATCAAAAACGAAGGCGACGCCGCGCAACATATCGCAGAATTTTTGCAACGTTACCAGTTACTCTAAAAATCCTCACAGTCATCCAGAAAAGATTTCACTCTATCAGACATCTGAATGAATGTAAGAAGACGGGAAAAGGCAGGTTTTGCATGGCAAATACAATCTGGGTACTGGTGGAACTAGAGGATGGAACGCCAGTACGCTCCTCACTGGAAGTATTGAGTAAAGCGGCTACACTTGGTCAAGC
>Ga0310811_10001580_pt1 | contig 28399 bp, 25 predicted proteins | sample YCmetagenome_FD_207642 | JGI IMG/M metagenome (GOLD analysis project Ga0310811, IMG submission 207642) | Soil microbial communities from experimental microcosm in Duke University, North Carolina, United States - YC | ecosystem: Engineered > Artificial ecosystem > Soil microcosm > Unclassified ... | reverse complement strand
GCGCTCGCGCCCGCGGGGGGCCACGGCCGGCGCGGAAGTCGAGTGGGAGATGCACTGGGAGATGCACTGCCGGGATGTTGCGCCCTGCGCACTGCCGGTCATCTCGATGACCGTCGAGGCAGAAACCGGCAGGCAAAAGGTCATGGTCGACGATCTCGCCGGTCTTCCTCCGCCAAGTCATGCATGCTTCCGCATATGCGAACGCTCGATGGGTGGAACGAAACGTTGACGAGTTCCGGTGCGGACACGATAACCTCACAGGTGCGCCAACGACTGGAGGGCGAATTGGCGGACGCTCGCCGATTCGTGCGACGCTGCCGGGAGTCCGACGACGAGCGGGCCGCGGATCTTCACAGCATCTGGATCGATCTGCTGCTCGACGAGTGGCAACGCTGCGGTCAACCCGTTCACACCATCGTTCACCGGCGGGAAGAGGGCATCCAGAGCGAATAGAGAATTCGCGAATGCGGCTCGGCCAGACTGGTTCCACCAGTGGAATCAGGAGGTACCGATGGAACGAGTTCGGGTGACCGTGATGGCTGCCGACCCCATCACGCTGTCGGGGGTGGAGACCCATCTCAAGTCCCGCTACGAGCTGACCGTGGTGCCCGTGCAGGCCGGAGCCGACGTGGTCGTGTTCGCCACCGATCGCGTCACCCCGGATGTGGTCGCGGAACTCCGGATGGTGGCACAGCAGGGCCGGGCACCCACGGTTCTGGTGACCAACGAGCTCAACCACGCCGATGTGCTGACCGTGGTCGAATGCCGGGTGGTCGCCGTGCTGCCCCGCAGCGCCACGACCGGCGCCCGGTTGATCAATACCGTCCTCGCGGTGGCCAGGGGAGAGGCGATGATGCCACCGGATCTGCTGGGCGAACTGCTCAAGCAGGTCGACCACCTCCAGCGTGAGGTACTGGCGCCGCGCGGGTTGAACGCCTCCGGGCTCTCCGCCCGGGAACGGGACGTGCTGCGGCTGATGGCCGAGGGCTGGGATACCGCGGAGATCGCGCAGCGGTTGAGTTACTCCGAGCGCACCGTGAAGAACGTCATCTATGGACTCACCACCAGGCTCAACCTGCGCAACCGTCCGCATGCGGTCGCCTACGCGGTGCGCGCGGGCGTGATCTGAGACCGGCGGGAACCGGAATGGGGACGGCCGCCGTGCGAGGGGACGGTCGAGCCGGTGCCGAAGGCGAGGAACCGCGATCACGATCGCGACCTTCGGAGACTTCGGCCATCGGTCGACCTTCGCCTGATACGACCGGCAGTTCCCCGGCATCCGCATACAGCGGATTTCCGAATTCGATGTGCACGACCGGCAGCTGGAAACCGAACTCGCCGCGGTGCCGGCGAAACTGACGGTGCTGCCGTTCATGGCTGCCTGAAACCAATTTCCAGCACTGATCGTATTGGATCCGAACGACAGCCCGACCAAACGGTCCCGCTGTCCACAATGTCCAGTGGTCAGCGTTGCCCTGATCGTTCCCTTCCTGTTGTTGTCATGCCAGATCGTCAGTGGAATCATGAGAGCTCGATCAAGGGATGAGGGCGATGAACATGGGACGCCTCGGCTTTCCGCCGGGCTTTCTCTGGGGCGCGGGAAGCGCGTCCCATCAGATCGAGGGTGCCACAACGGAGGACGGTCGAGGTCCGTCCATTTGGGACACGTTTGCCGCAACCGGAGACAGGATCCCCGGTGGTGCGACCGGCGAGGTGGCGTGTGATCACTTCCACCGGTACACCGAGGATGTCGCCTTGATGGTGGAGCTCGGCCTTCCCACGTACCGGTTCTCCGTGTCCTGGTCCCGTGTCATGCCTGATGGTCGGCGGCGCCAGCCGGCGGGACTGGCCTTCTATGACCGGCTCGTCGATGCGTTGCTCGACGGTGGCATCACGCCGATGCTCACGCTCTACCACTGGGATCTGCCGCAGGCGCTGGAAAACGAAGGGGGCTGGCTCAACCGCGCCACCGCGGACCGGTTCGCGGAATACGCGACGGTGGTGCACGCGGTGCTCGGGGACCGGGTGGACTACTGGACCACCCTCGACGAACCGATGTGCTCGGCCTTTCTCGGTTACGGCAGCGGAGTGCACGCACCGGGAGTGTCCGATCCGGCCGCGGCACTCATCGCGGCACATCACCTGCTGCTCGCGCACGGGCTGGGGATGAGTGTCCTGCGGGCCGCGGCCCGGCGGGGACAGAGTTTCTCCCTGGTCCTCAACCTCTCACCCGCGCGGGCGGACGAGGAGGACGAAGAACACCACGAAGCCGTGCGCAAGTTCGACGGACTGCACAACAGGCTCTTCCTCGATCCCGCGCTCGGCCGCGGATATCCGCCCGACGTACTGGCGGATGTGGCGTATCTGGGCGCCTTGGAGCCCGCGATCCACGACGGGGACCTGGACACGATCACCACGCCGCCGGACTGGCTCGGTGTCAACTGTCACGCGCCGACCAGGGTCGCTCCCCACGAGGATCCGAGCCTGCCTGCCGGCAACGGGATGCCCGGTCTCCGGGGGGTACGGGTGCTTCCCCCGCGTGAGCCGCTGACCGAGTTCGGCTGGGAGCAGGCTCCGGATTCACTGACGGACCTGTTGCTGTGGCTGCACGACCACTGCGCGGGCCTGCCACTGATGGTCATGGAGAACGGGGCGCCGTTCGTCGACGCCGTGGACGAGCACGCCGAAGTCCACGACGAGGAGCGGGTCCGCTACCTGGCGAGACAGGTGCGGGCCGTCCATGCCGCGATCCAGCGAGGCGCCGACGTGCGCGGCTACCTCGGCTGGTCACTCCTGGACAACTTCGACTGGACGCTGGGCTATTCGCGGCGATTCGGCCTCGTCCACGTCGACTTCGACACACAGCGACGCACCATCAAGGACAGTGCTCGTTTTTTGGCCGAGATCATGGCGGACAATGCCGTGCCAAGCTTTCCCGGATGCGGAACATGACCGCGATGCGCGACTGCGCGTTCAGTTTCACCAGAACCTGATCGACGTACGCCTGTACCGTGCGCCGGGGCAGCCGCAGCAGACTGGCGATGTCCGGATTCGAACGTCCCTCGCCGACGAGGGTGGCCACGCGCATCTCGATCGGCGAGAGCGCTTCCCATCCTTCGCTGGGTTGCCGGCGGGGCGAATCCGGGCCGGCGCGGTGGATGTCGTACGCCGCCAACCTGGACTCCGCACGGCGGATGTCCCAGCGCGCGGACAATTCCTCGAACAGCTCGATGGCCTCGCGGAAGGCGGTCCGGGCCTCGTCCACCCGGTTCCGCCGAGCCAGCAGGACGGCGCCGTCCTCCAGCGCCGAAGCGAGCTCGACCTGGCGGCCCACGCCGCGGTAGTGCTCGGCCGCGGCGAGCACCGGGGCCGGATTGTCCGAAACCAACCCCTCGGCGTGCGCGGCCGCGGCGGCCGCCCGGGCCGGCCGGACTTCCTTGGCCGCTTCCGCCTGACACACGGCCAGCGCCTGTTGTGCCCGGCGCCGGTCACCGAGGTCCATTGCCAGCCGGGCGAGGGCGGGCAGCCACTGGTGCCGCAGCATCATCGGCGCGTAGGCGGGCGTCAGGATCGGATCCATGACGTCGAGGTCCGGCTCGCCCCGCTGCTCCGCCGCCACCAGCTTGGCCATCAGCAGAAAGTCGCAGTTCTCGCGCTCGGCACGGGTCGTGGGTGCGTATTCCTCAGCCGCGTCGAGATGGCTCGCGGCCAGGGCGCGGTCGTCCCGGCGGCCCGCGAGCAACGCGGCGACCCCGTGCAGCAGCAACATCGGCGGACCGGGTTCGCACAGGCCGTAGAAGCTGACCGCCGGCCCGGCCTCGGTCAAGGTGCGCAGCTCGGCCCGTGCGTCCTCCCAGCGGCCGACCCAGTAACAGTGGATGGCCGCGATGAGCGGCCAGCCGCTGGCGAGCAGCTGTCTGGCCGCCACGCTGCGAGCGGACCGTATCGTCGACTCCGCCTCGTCCAGTCGATCGAGGTTCTGGAGCGTGAACGTCCGGTTGTCGAGCAGGCCGAACCGGAACTCCGCCAGCTCCAGATCGTCGCCGACCGTGTCCAGTGCCCGATCCACGCAGTCCAGTGCCCGCTCGTGGTCGCGCCGCACCGAGTTGACCAGCCACATCGTCTGAAGCGCGTGCGCGATGGGGTAAGGCTCCGCGGAAGCCACCGCCTCCGCGTAGGCGTCGCCGGCGGCTTTCTCGGTCGCGTCGAGATCGCTGAGATCCCCGCGCCGGAAGTTCGCCAGCTGTGCCCGGTACCTGGTGCGCCAGATCTCCGGGACCTCCACATCGTAGGCCGCGCCCTTGAGCGTGATGATCGCCGCGGCCGTCTGACCACGCTGGTGCAGCAGGATCGCCAGCAGTTGCCGCATTTCGGCGCAGCGATACGGATCCCTGGCGATCGCGAAGGCCTGGCGGACTTCCCGCTCCGGTGCGCGTCCCATCCGGAACAGCACCTTCACCAGAGCGACGAGCAGCACCTCACGGTGGGGGTCGATCAGCGGACAGTTCTCCAACGCCTGCTTGAACAGATCGACCGCGATCAGCGGGGAACTGTTGGACAACTCCACATGGTTGGCCGCCAGCCAGTCCACCACCCAGCGGTCGGTACTGGTCGGTGCGGCCAGCAGCTGCCCGGCGACCCGCTTCACCGGCGCGCCCATGCGGGCCAGCGCCTGGGCGACCTGCCGGTGCAGTGGACCCCGCAGGGCACCCGGGATCGCGTCGTACAGCGCCTCCCGCAGCAGCGGGTGACGGAACGCCAGTCGGGCGTCCGTGTCGGTGATGACGTTGGCGGACACTGCTTCCTCGATCGGGCCCAGCAGTTCCAAGGCCTGCTTGCCGGTCACGGCGGCGAGGTCGTCGACGGAGGACTCGGTACCGAGCAGCGCGACGAACCGCAACAGATCCCGGCTGGCGGGGGAAAGCGAGTCCAGTCGCCTGCCGATCACCGCGATCAGCGACCGGGGAATGTCCGACCGGGCGGATCCGACGACGTCGGCGACACCGTCGGTGAACCGCAGGGCGCCGGCTCGGCGCACGACTTCCGCAAGTTCCCGTACATACAGCGGGTTGCCCGCCGCGCGATCGGCCAGGCTCAGCAGGCCCGCACTCGGTTCCGCCTCGACGAGGCCGGCCAGTAATTCCGCGGTTTCCGATGCGGAGAACGGCGCGAGGGACATGACCACGCCATCGCGGTTTTCCACCGCGCGGCGCAGTTGTGCCAGCTCCACGCGGCTCGGCGTCGGGCGGGCCGCCGCCACCAGGAGCAGCGGAAGCTGCCGGGTCGCGAGGCACAGCCGGTGCCACAGCAGCATGCTGGCCTCGTCGGCCCACTGGAGATCCTCCATGACCAGGACCAGTGGCGCGCTCGCGCACAGCTCGTCGACCAGCGAAAGCAACTGGTCCACCACCGCGGGCGAGGCGTCGTGGTGGACCCGGCCACCGCCGGTGGATTTCTGTTCCTGCCACTGCACGGCCAGCTGCGCCCGGCGGGGATCAGGGGAGTTCGCGTCGATTCCGAGGCATTCCATGATGACCTGGAGCGGGAAGAGTTGCCCGAATTCGTCGGCCACGGCCCAGCCCAGCTGGCAACCGTGCGGGCCGACCTCGGCCAGCGTCGCTCTGAGCAGTTCGGACTTGCCGATGCCGGCGTCTCCCTCGATCCACACGGATCGTCCACGGCCGGACCGCACCTGCGCGACCAGTTCCGCCAGCAGCGCCACTTCCCCTTCGCGCCCCACGAAGGTGTCCGCGTCCTGATGGGACACGTGCGCCGGAACTATCGGCAGCGCGGCTTCCGTGTTCGTGGGACAGTGGAGGGCGGGATCACCGGCGAGGATCTGCTCATGGGCTCGCCGCAACGCCGAACCCGGCTCGATTCCCAGCTCTTCGACCAGTACCCGGCGCGTCTCGCGGAAGGTCTCCAGTGCCTCCGCCTTCCGGCCGCCGCGATAGAGCGCGATCATCAGCAGCTCGCGCAAGGACTCGCGCAGCGGGTATTCCTGAACCAGACCAGTGAGTTCCGCCGCGAGCTCGACGTGGCCGCCCATCCCGAGCCTGGCTCGGGCGCGCAGTTCGATCGTGGCCAGCCGCAGTTCGGCGAGCCGACCGCGCTGTGTCTCGGCGAACGGCCCCGGGACCCCGCAAAGGGCCTCGCCATGCCACAGGTTCAACGCGGTCTCCAGCGACCGCGCCGCGGCCTGGTGATCACCGCTGGTCAGCTGCCGCTGCCCCTGCTCGCGCAACCGCTCGAAGACGGTGACGTCCAGCGCGTCCTGAGCCAGGCGCAGGGCATAACCCGAGGCACGCGAGGTGAGAATGTCGCCGGGCGAGCGGCGCGATCGCTGTGGTTCCAGTTTCCGGCGCAGGCCGGAAACGTAGGTGTAGACGCTGCCTTCGGCAGTGGCCGGTGCCGACTCGCCCCACACCGCGTCGATGAGTTCAGCCCGGGAAACGACGTGTTCGGCGCGCAGCGCCAGCACGGCGAACACGGCGCGCTGCCGGCTCGGGCCGAGCGCGAGTTCCTGCTGACCGAGCCAGGCGCGCGGCGGCCCGAGCAACTCGACCCGAAGCGGCGCGCTCGTGTTCGCAGTCAAGTCGGCCCCCCGAATGTCTGCGGATTGCATCTTATTTCGAAGAATAGCTCCCCTTCGCACCAGAGTGCTCGCGAGGGTTGCGGGGTATTGAGCCGGACCGCCGCCTGGTTCCGGTGATTTTCTTGACAGCGCGGTGGGTGCCGTGCGCAACGGCACGACCCGGGCCCGGGGTGGAAACAGGTTGGAAATTATGATTTTCCGGACAAGAACGCACCTTTTCGGACGAGCTGAAACAACCATCGCGATCAGCTCGGACTGGCCGCCGCACGGCAACCGGCGGACACCGGCCTCCAGGCGGGGACCAAGGTGATCACGCCGTGTCGGCCACGACGCGGGCATCGACGCTCACACCTGCCGCCACCAGGCCGAACGCGCGGCGGCATGCCGGAAGCATGGCCGGCAAAGCAGTGGATGTGGTCGCGGATGCGGTCGCGGATGCGGTGCCGGTGCGGAGACCACAGTGTTTTACGCAGGCCTGATACAGGGGCTGACGCAAGGCTGATGGGATGGCTTGCGCGGGGCCCCCGCACCACTTATGCGCTCATGCTGTCAGAACAATCACAAGCGCCCCGAAACCACGGCCCACAACCGGCCACTTCGGGGTGTCACGCCTGTTGAAAAATAAATGATTCACGGCGCGTGAACGTCATCATCGCCGACAAGGACGGCATGGCCGCTCCCGCCCTGCTGGATGTTTTTGGCCGCATATTTTACAACCCGGCCGGACCGTTACGCGACAGGGTGACAAGGCCGAGGTAGCCGCGCTCCTCCCGCCTGCGAGGTGGTTCCCCAGCCGATGCGGGACGTACCGAAACCACGACCGGCGCGGACCCTTCACCCGCGCCGGAACCCGCCCAGCCGATCTCGAGGCCAGGGCCCACCCGGTGCCCGTCGCACGGTCTGTCGCCGATCCGTCTGGCCGTGACGGCTCCCGGCAATCACCGAGACACCCAGCTGTCCACAGTAGAGAATTCTACTGCCCGATGCTGCATTGTCCTCGTTCGGTCCGCGCCGAGACGCAGTCATGGAAAAGGTGGTGGCACAGGCCATGTCGACGGGCCTGTCTGCGGCTTGTCTGTGGCCACGGCGACCGGCGCCCCGGCACGACCATCCCCGCCAACAGGCGGCTGGCCATCCATAGCGGACGGTCAGGCCCCGTGGCCACAGCGACCCACGGTGGGTCGCTGTGGCCAGAGCCCGCCAGCACTGCCACGGCACCCGCGGTCGTACCGCGCACGCCTTCCGGTTGGCGGCCGGCGCTTCACACATCGGATTCCTGCGGAACCGGTGGGAAGACAAGCAGAGCCCAGCGTGTCCAGGACATCCTGGACACGCTGGGCGACAGCGACAGGCGCGTCAGTTGTTCGGCTGATTCGGCTGACCAGGCTGAGCCGGGCCGTCGGGCTGGTTGGGCTGGCCCGGCTGGCCCGAATCAGCCGGCTGAGCCGACAGCCTCGGTTGAGCCGGTTGAGCCGGCTGGGCGGGCGCCGGCTGGGCGGGCGCCGGCTGAGCCGGCTGCTGCGGCTGAGCCGGGCTGCTCGGGACGCAGCCGTGCGGCAGCGAAACGGGTCCGGGCGCGGTCGGGTCGACCCGGCCGGTGGCCGGCGTCGGCGAGACGGCCTGCCGCGGGTTGGCGCCGGGCTGGGGCGTACCGGTTCCGCCAGGGATGCCGATGGGCTGGGGCGTGCCGGTGCCGGCGGGGATGCCGGGGACACAGGCGGGCCCGGGGGCCGGGGGCACGACGGGCTGGATGGGGGCCGCGAAGGCCAGACCGGCGCTGGCGAAAGACGCGGCGAGGAAGGCCCCGGCGCCGACGGTGGCGGCCCAGAGAGCGCGCTTGCGCATGGGTGTTCGTCCTTTCGAGACTTGTTCCTCGGCCGGCGTGTTCCGGCCTGCGTCCATTGAGCCAGCGCGCGTGTTGGGCCAATGTTGGGAACTCCGACACGTCTTTCCGGGCAGACCTTCCGGTTCTGGCGCCGGGTATCGGGACAATGTGGGTACAGTCGCGGCCGTAGTCCTATGTGGTGCGAGAAGGTGTAAAGGAGTAGAACGCGATGCGGGTGTTGGTCGCGGAGGATGATCCTCTGCTCGCCGACGCGGTGGTGGCAGGCTTGCGCCACGGAGGCATGGCGGTGGATCTTGCCACCGATGGAGCGTCCGCGCTGGAACACGCCGAGGTCAACGACTACGACGTGGTGGTGCTCGATCGCGATCTTCCGGTCGTGCACGGCGACGAGGTCTGCCGAAGACTGGTCTCCAGCCCGTCGACCTGCCGCATCCTGATGCTGACCGCGGCCAGGAGCCTGGACGACACCGTCGATGGTTTCGAGTTGGGCGCCGACGACTACCTGGCCAAACCCTGTCACCTGCGTGAACTCATCGTGCGCATTCAAGCGCTGTATCGGCGGGGAGTACGAGCGTTGCCCCCGGTGTTGGACTACGCCGGAATATCACTCGATCCGCATCGTCGTGAAGTCGTCCGGGCGGGACGGTCCATCCGGCTTCCCCGCAAGGAGTTCGCGGTGCTGGAACTTCTCCTGGCGGCGCGCGGTGGTGTGGTCAGCGCGGAGACGTTGCTGGAGAAGGCATGGGATGAGAACGCTGATCCGTTCACCAGCGCGGTACGCATCACCATGCACAGCCTGCGCCGCAGGCTCGGCGAGCCGCCGGTCATCCACACCGAGATCGGGTGCGGCTACCGAGTGGGTGAGGGGTGAGCCGCGGCCTGGGGTTGACCATCCGCGTCCGCCTGACTCTGCTCTACGGGTCGCTCATGCTCGGTACTTCAACCGTACTGCTGGGCTTTGTGATCGCGTGCATGTGGTATTGGCCGCACTACGAATTCGCGACACCTGTTCCGGCGTCGCTCGCGCAACCCGCCATTCCCGGTACGGGGCCGCCGAATCCCGCCACCATCATGCCGGTGACGGCGGTGGTAGGGGTCACGCGGCCGACCATCAGCTCACTGTCCTCGTTGCACTCCAGTCTGCTGTGGATATGTGGCACGGCTTTGCTGGTGTGCACGGTGATCGGCCTCGGCCTGGGCTGGGTCGCTGCCACGCAGGCGCTGGCCCCGATGCGCCGCATCACGCGTACCGCGGCCGGTATCGCCTGCAACAACCTGCACGCACGGGTCAACCTCACGGGACCGCAGGACGAGGTGCGGGAGCTGGCCGACACCTTTGACGCCATGCTGGTCCGACTGGAAGCGACGTTCGAGGCACAGCAGCAATTCGCCGCCAATGCCTCGCACGAGTTGCTCAGTCCGATCGCCGCGAGTCGGATGCTGTTGGATATGGCACTGGCGCACCCTGATGCCTGCGATGTGTCCGTGCTGGCCGAGAAGCTGATGACCGTCAACAAGACCAGCGCGCGCATCGTGGAGGGCCTGCTCATGTTGGCGCGCGCCGATCATGGTCCGGTCCAGTACGTTCCGGTGAATCTGCTGTCCATTGTGAACGACTCGTTGAATCGGATCGGGGTCGAGGCGGAAGCCGCCCGGATCAGGGTGCACCTCGCTTCGACCGGCTCGATGGACGCCGAGATTCGGGCTGACGAGAACCTGCTGAGGCCACTGGTCGACAACCTGCTGCGAAATGCCGTACGACACAATCACCATGGCGGTACGGTGAGCGTCGCCGTCGCCTCGGACAACGTCGACTCGGTCACCCTCACGGTCGCCAACACGGGGCCGCAAGTGCCGCAGGACAAGGCTGATCGCCTTTTCGAGCCCTTTTTCCGGGTGGAAGGTCGCTCTCGCCACGACGAACGCGCGGGACACGGTCTGGGGATGGCGATCATCCGGGCCATCGTCAGGGCGCACGACGGCGCCGTCACGGCACGTCCCAACCCCGGTGGCGGGCTCACGGTGAGCGCCGCATTGCCTGCCCGGCGAACCGCCGCGGTCTCGCGCCTCAGCCGCTCCGGCAGCAGGTGATGCTCCGCTCGGACCGCGGTGACGAGAGGGCAGGATTTCAGGTCCTTCCGTACCCCGCCGCGGACCGCAAGGGAAAAACCGGCCGCAAAAACACGCAAGGATCGGCTGGTCTCGTTGAACCGCGTGGACGGGCTGGCTTTACTCGGGCGCGAGGGACGCTACGCGAGGGAACCGAAATGGAATTCTTCTTCGAAGACATAATGGACAAGATCATCGGCGAACAGGAAGAACTGCTCGAGGCCGAGGTACGAGCCGCTGACGAACGAGCCGCTGCCCAAGAGAGTGCGGCGGCTCGGGTCGAGCTGCCTCGCGAAAGCTCGCAGGTGCCGACCGGCGACACGGTGGACGCCGAGCGACGCGTCGCCTGAGCACGTCACAATTCTTGCCGAACCCCGCCCCGGTGCCCGGTCACGCGTCGACCGTGGTCCACACCGGGCTGATCGGGGCGGCCCTTCTCCACCGCGATAGTCGATGCTTCGCAAACCCTTGCGGCGGCCGCGGCCAAGCACCCGTATTCCTGCACATCGTCGAACGGGCCCGAACCGTTGCGACACCTGCTCAAGACACAAAGGCGAACCACGACAATGACGATGAACACACTTCCACCGGAAAAAGCGGCGGTCGAAACCACGGTGGATCACGATGGTGTTCGTATCCGCGTTCGCCGGATCGGCACCGGCCGGCCGGTGGTACTGGTACACGGCCTGATGGCAAGCGGTGAAGTGTGGTTCCGCCAGGAGCGCCCGCTGGCCCAGGACCACGACGTGATCATTCCCGATCTACGTGGGCACGGCCGGTCCGGGAAACCCACCGATGGCCATACCGTAGAAGACCATGCCGCCGATCTCGACGCCGTGCTGGAGGCCCTGAACGTCGAGCGAGCCGATGTGGTCGGCTGGTCGATGGGTGCCGTCGTCGCCATGCACTACGCCGCGACCAGGCCCGCGAAGGTCGGCCGGCTCGCGCTGCTCTCGGCGACCCCGATGATGGTGACTCAGGAGGATTTCGAACACGCGGTGCCCTTCGACGGGCTCCGGCCGATGCTGCGCGGCCTGATCACCGACTTCCCCGGCACCGCGCGAGGATTCGCCGAACTGCTCACCGCTCCGGAAGACGATGCGTCCGTCGTGGATCTGCTCTATTCCCTGGCGCTCGAGACCACCGGGATCACCGCGGCGGCGGCCATCCTCGGTGTCGGCTGTGGCGATCTCCGAGGGGCGATCGCCCGGATCGACCGGCCCACGCTGGTGCTGCACGGCGAACTCGACCAGATCGTGCCGTCCGCGGCGGGGCGCTGGGTGAGCGAACAAATCCCCGGATCCCGGTTCGAGGTGTTCGCCGGCGCGTCGCACGCGTTCCTGCTGACTCGGCCGGACGAGGTGACCGCCCGGCTCCGGGAGTTCTTGTCCCAGTGAGAACGCACTGTCGCGCCGGGCGCATCACGGGTCCACCTGGTCACCCGGCGGAACACCCACGCTGGTTATCCGGGCGGGAAAGTGATGTCAGCCCGGCGTGCGCGGTGACACCGGCCTGGGCGGTGGCCGCCGGCCCGCGATGATGCGAGTTCCCGCACCATCGTGATCGCGGCGCGAGCGGCCACCGCCTGCCTCAGCCGTCCTGCCAGCGCGGGAAGATCGCCGCCTGGCCGTGCCGGTTGCCGTCACGATCGATGAGATTCCACATGACGACGTCCTCGATCCAGAAGCGCCGTCCGGATTTGGCGATCCGCAGACCTCGGTAACCCTCGGCGAAGTTCCGCGCGCGCACATCGGCCAGCAGCCGGTCGCGATCCTCCTGCGCATCGGGTCGGGCCGACAGGCGGGAGGGAAGCCGGACGAACTCGTCCCACGAATACTCGAAGCATTTCTGCGCGGTCCGGTTCGCGTAAATGAACAGCGGGTCGTCGTCCGCGTCGTGCGCCAGTAGGCCGAACGATGCTTCCTCGTACAGCCACCGTGCGGCGGCCACCGGGTCCCGGACGAGGTCCCTGCCGACGAACCGCACGAAGCTGTCACACATCAGACGTGCGAATGCCGGGTCCAGCGCGAGACCGGAAGTCTGGGCGGGCACGGGTGTCCTTTCGTCGTGGGGTCTCAATGGTGCGAAGGCGAAGCAGGCGGTCGGCATCCCGCACCCGGCAGGATGCCGACCACCGCGAACTACTGGACGAAGATGTCCACCGAGGGACGCATCTCGGCGCAGACCCGCAGCACCTCGTGGATCACGTGGTTTTCGAACGCCGCGAACGGCTTGGTGTCGACCGCGGCTTCCGCGTCGACGGCCGGGTAAGCACGCTGCATGAGCGCGTAGTCGAAGCGCGGTGCCCACTTCCGCGCGCCGAGCCGTGCGGTGATCGAGCAGTTGTCGACCATGTAGGCCACACCCCGGGCGTGCATGTACGGGTTGAGCGAGTCGACCGCCTCGATCACCGACTCGTTGGCGATCTCCGAGTAGGGATGCCCCAGCTCCATGAACGCGTCGACCTGGGCCATCATCACGCCGATGAACACCCCGGCGGTGAACGGGTCCAGCGGGATGTCCTGCTCGACCCGGTCGGCGCGGACCTTCTGACCGACCAGCCACATGTCGGCCTGGTCGATCTTGCCCATCGGGAAGCGGGTGAAGCGCTTGCCCGCCAGCACGACACTGCTCAGCTCGCTGCCCGAACGAACGTCGTCGTAGATCTCGTGCACCAACTCCAGACCCACCGGATACGCCACGGAGTAGGCTTCGGCGAATACCTTCCGGCCCTCGGCATCCAGTTGCCGGTACACCCCGATGAGCCCGGTCTTCGAGATCGTCGAGGAAATCGGCCCCGTCAACGACTCCGTGGAGTGCCGGAACGCGTTCTCGTCGGTCATGCCCTGGTCACGGAAACGCCGGTACAGGCTCTCCACGATGCCGTGGACGCCACCGAGCAGGATGCCACGTTCACCGGAGACGTCCGACAGGTATTCCGAGCGCAGCGTCGTCTGGAACGTGTACGGCGCGCCGAGCGCGACGGACCAGCCCAGCGCACGGTCGACGGCCTTGCCGGTCACGTCCTGCTCGATCGCGAAGCTGGCGTTGATGCCGGCGCCGTTGGTCTCCTTGCCCTGCAGGTAGAGCGCGCGCACGGAGGCACCCATGCCCTTCGGGCACACGGCGATCACGTCCACCTGCTCGGGGAACGACTCGCCGCGCTGAGTCAGGTGACCCAGCAGGAAACCGTGCGAGAGCCCGAGCGTCGTGTTCGGCCGCAGCGCGGCGAAGATGTCGGCGTAGGTCTCGGCCATCGCACCGTCGGAGATCAGCAGCAGCACCATCTCCGAAGACCCGATCACCTCATACATTTCGCCGAGCGTGCCGTTCTCGGGGGTGAAGCCCGCTTCGATCGCCGCCTCGCGGGACCCCGATCCCTCCCGCAGACCGACCTTCACCCGCACCGCGTCACCGAGTGAGTCACGCAGGTTCCGCGCCTGCGCCGACGCCTGCGGCCCCCACCCGATCACACCGATCTGGTGCACACCCTCGAACGCGGCCGGGAGACGCCCGAACAGGTGCCGGCCCCCGCGAACGATGGCTTCCCGCCGGTCGGCGACGGTAATGTATTCCTTGTCGAAAACGTCCGTCTCGAAATCAAGGTCCTGATAGGACATCAAGTTTCTTTCCCCTACGTCAGAACAACTTTATGCGGCGACTGTAACACCGAACCGCACGAGCAAGTGGGGTTGGGGCGGCGCCGCCGACCGAGGACGGCTGCGGCCCATACCCCCGTTGGCCCGGCGAACACCGTGACCACACCGTCCGGGCCGGGACCGGAAACTCCCTGATCAGCGGGCAATATTTCCGGAATTTCTCCGCGAGACAGACGGTTCGCGACGGCTTGCCTACCGCGCGGTGACCGGGGGTTCGACTCCGCGTAATTCGACTGTTCCGGCGACTCGCCTGTTTTTGACATCGGGGGCCTGCCTGGTGGCGAAGCGGTTATCTTCTTGACGATGTTCGCGAATACGCGAGGATATCGTCGACTACCTGCCGGAGAAAGACGCGCGGCGACTCAGGTACTGGAAGACCACCGATCTTTTCCCTTTCGGGCAACCGGTGGCCGGCATGCGACCATGCCCGCGATCACGGTCGCCCTCGTCCGTGGTCCTTGCGCGGGCGCGGGCCTGGCCATCGCGGCGGCCTGCGATCTCCGGATCGTTTCCCGCTCCGCCGTGTTCACCAGCGCGTACCTCCGCGCCGGCCTGTCCGGCGACTTCGGCGGCCTCCCCTACCTGAGCCGACTGATCGGCCACGGCGCGGCCGCACGGTGGTACCTGTTGCCCGACAAGGTGTCCGCCGAGGAGGCCGATCGGCTCGGCCTCGTCTCGATCCTCTGCGAGGACGACACGTTCGACCGGACAGGCTCGGACACGGTCGAGCGACTGGCCACGTCCGCGCCGCCGGCCCTGCGCGCGATCAAGCGGAACCTCGTCGACTATGCCGCCGTGCCGCTGAAGGAGTACCTCGACCACGAGGCCGTGCGGCACGCGACCGTGCGCGCCTCCCCGGAGGTCGCCGAAGCCGCCGCGGCGTTCGCGGAGAAGCGAGCCCCTCGATTCGCCGAGTGGTCCGGGCAGGTCGAAGCTGGATGAGCGTCACGATGAACAGCGCTCGATCCAATAAGGACGGTGCGAGTTCAGCGCGGCGAGCCCCGTTCCGCACCACTGGCCACGACACCTGACGCCACGAAGACCGTTGGGGCGGAAAGTATTTCAGCGTCCGCGTTGCTGCAGCCAGGCCACGAGCTGGAACGGGAGGGCGACGAAGACGGTTCCGCCGAGGAGGTTACCGACGGTCGTCACGCAGATGTCGGTGAGCAGGCCGTGTGCGCCGAAGCCCCAGGTGATGCCGGGGACGGAGACATGGTGGAAGACGGACAGCAGCAGGGGAAATCCCAGGAAACCGACATTGGCCACGACATGCTGGGTGGCGCCGATGACGAAGGCGAACGGGCCGTAGAAGGCGAAGCCCATGCGGGCGACGTCGCTGCGGGCCTTGAAGAACAGGCACATCGAGGTCTGCAGGAACCAGGTGCACAGGACCCCGAGCAGCAGTGCCGTGCCCAAGGGCTGGCCGGCCTTGCCCGTACCGATGGCCACGGCGTGCTCGGCGAGGGCACCGAGATAGGGCCCGCCGGCCGCGGCGGACAGCAGCACGAACAGGAGCGCCCCGGCGATGTTGCCGAGCAGGCCTATCACGAGCAGCCGCGTGTACTCGCTCACCTGCATGCGTCCCTGGAACACGGCGAGCGCGCCGGCGGCCATGTCCGCGGTGATCAGCGACATGCCGGAGACGAGGATGAGCACGAACGACATGCCGAACGCCAACCCCATCAGCAGGCTCGACAGTCCGGGGGTGGTGACGCCGGTGCTGACGACGAGCGACAGCAGCACGCCGAAGGAGACCATCGCCCCGCCCACCACCGCGCGCACCAGGAATGCGTAGGGGTTCGCGGCCTTTTCGATCGCCATGTCGGCGATGCGGCGGACCATCACGCCGACGCCGTATGGTTCGAACGGGTCGTCAGGCACCTGCTCCGGCGGCGCGATGGCCTCGGCGAGCTGGGACATGAGCAGCCTTTCGGTTCAGGTGCACGCGGCGAGTTCCCAGCGCAGCTGGGCTTCGGACGGCGATTGGACGGGAAGGAACGTCGCTTCGCGGAATCGGCGATTGGCCGCTGAGTTGCTGGCGTAACCCTTCCCGCCGGCCGTGCGGATTTCCAGCCCCGTGCACGTGACCGCGAGTTCGGCCGCGGACAGCCGCAGCGACAGCAGGTCCCTGCTCGTCGGCGGGCGAGCGCTCCCGACGGCTTCGGCGAGGTCGGTCAGTGTGGACTCCGCATGGGCGAGGTCCGCCTCCGCCCGCCCGAATTCATCGGCGAACACCGCGTTCACTCCGGACAGCCCCAGACGCGCCTGTTCCGCGCTCACCCGTGCCAGGCCCAGACACATCGCCGACTGCAGCACCAGGAACGTCGGACGCACCATCGCCAGAAAACCGGTGAGGTCGGTTGACAGGACTTGTTCGTTCGGAACCCGAACCGCGTCGAGCCGCACGGACGACGACGCCGTACTGCCCAACGCAAGCAGGTCGAACGGCTTTCCGGCGGTCACGCCGGACGCGGCCAGCGGCAGCGCGACGATCAGCTTTTCGCCGGCCTCGGTGCCGGCGGCGGTCACCAGCAGCGAGTCCGGGTGAACGTTGCTCGCCCAGCGCAACACGCCGGACAGCTCGTAGCCGCCGTCGGTCGGGGTCGCGGCCAGGTCGAGGCTGCCGCAGCCCGCCGCCTCCTTGAACGCGGCGGCCATGCCCGTGACCCCCAGCCGCGCGCCCGCCAGCAACGACTCGACCGCGCCGGTCGCATAGGCGGTGTCGGCGGCGGCAAGATACTCCACCGCCATCCGGTGCGCCCACACGGAAAACGCCGTGCTCATGCACACCCCGGCGATCTCGCGCACGACCGACGCCATCTCCGGGAGCCGCCCATCGACGTTGCCCGGTGCGCCGATCCCGAGCAGCCCGGCCGCACCCAAGGCACCGAAAGCGCGTCGCGACGTACCCCGACCGGCGTCCAACGAACCCGCGTGCGCGGACAGATCATCGACGAGTTCCGGAGCCAGACCCCGCGCCGGAGACCAGGTGGTCACCCCTCATCCTCCTTCTACTGAACGGAAAGCGTCGAGGACACGACCGCCGGACGGCGGAAGGTGTTCACCACCGGCGACCACTTGATCGCGTTGTCGTGGATCTCGCGCAGCGTCGCGTCGTCCGCGTCACCGGACAGCGTCACCTTGCACCGGATTTCGGTGAACCCCAGCACCTTGTCCTCCGGGACGTCACCGACACCCCACACCGCGGAGATGTCGATGTCGCCTTCCAGCTCCACCTCGATCCGGGTCAGCGTGACTCCGCGGTGGGTGGCGTTCGCCAACATCCCCACGGAGATGCACGAACCGAGCGCCGCCAGCGCCGTCTCCGACGGGTTCGGCGCGGCGTCGTCCCCCAGCAACGCGGGCGGCTCCCCGACCAGCATCGGCGCCAGGTCCCGCACATACGTCAGATTGCGGAAACCCGACTCGCACACCGTCTTGGTCTTCAGCACCTTCTTGCCCGTGCTCGGATCGTCCTTCGCCTTGCAGGACAACCGGTCCAGCGCGGCGGCATCGATCACCAGCGTGTTTTCGGCCATGGTCAGGACTCCCTCGAAACTCACCGTGAACAACCCGCCCGAAGACCACGGGCGGGGCGGTTGACTACGGACGGTCAGTGACAACACGCGGCGCTGGAGACCCGAGAAAGGTCCAGATAATGCCGCCACACCAGGGACAACGTCCGCATGTCGAGGATGCTAACGGATAGACCGGTCGGTCTGCCAGCTGCGGCCGGTATCCTACTGATCATGCCCACGATGCGAGACAAGCAGGCCCCGGCGCAGCGACTGCTCGACACCGCGTCGACGCTGTTCGCCAGCGAGGGCATCCGTGCCGTCGGGATCGACCGCATTCTCGCCGAGGCGAAGGTCGCTCGCGCCAGTCTCTATCAGAACTACGGGTCCAAAGACGCCTTGGTCGTCGCCTACCTACGGCGACAACACGAACAAGATCGCGCCGGCTACGAACGCGCCGCCGCCTCGATCACCGACCCGCGCGAACGTATCCTGCTGGTCTTCGACCTGGCCGCCAGGAACGCGCGACGGCGCCGCTTCCGCGGCTGCCTCTACCTCAACGCCGCCACCGAGTTCCCCGACCCGAACCACGCCGTCAACGCCGCCGTCCGCGACCACCGCGACTGGCTCGACGTGATCTGGACCACAGCGCTCGGCCAACTCGATCTCGGCGAACCGGTACCGGTCGCCGCGCGGTTGACGGTCCTCTACGACGGCGGGCTCGCGGGTTCGAAGGTCAGCCGTGACACCGAACCCATTCTCCGGGCCAGGACCATGGCCGCCGAGCTCCTCCCGAAGGAGTGATGCCGGGCGTCGCGGTAGGGACGCACCGGGCCAGGCAAGGTCCCGCTCACCTTCCGGTGAACCCCGACGACGACCCTGCTGGCGCTACTCGCCGCCGGCACGGCCACCACCGGCTGTAGCGCGGTTAACGCGGTTAAAGCGACTGACGACGCGCCCGCACCAGGTGGAAACGGGCGCGTCCCTGTTCAGTCGTCAGATGACACGCACGCCCTGGGCCTGCGGTCCCTTCTGCCCCTGTCCGATCTCGAACTCAACGCGCTGGCCTTCGTCGAGAGACTTGAAGCCGCTGCCCTGGATCTCCGAGTAGTGCACGAAGACGTCAGGTCCGCCGCCATCCTGCGCGATGAACCCGAAGCCCTTCTCGCCGTTGAACCACTTCACACTGCCCTGCGCCATGCCTATATCTCCCTGCGGCGCCGTCTTGTCCCCACGGTGAGGCCAGCCGACTACCGGTTTACGAAGGCCCAAGCATCGCAGCTTTCTCCTCGGCCCGCTGGAGTGGGTTACCGCAGCTTGCCGGACCCGGCGTCCGAACCCGGCATCGCGCCGTGCTGGATGTGGGCGAGCTGGCCGTTCCGGTAGAGTCCGCGGTGCGGTCCGCTCAGTTCTGCCTCGGGCCGTGTTTCATGTCGACCACCACGCGCCGCGGTCCGCGAGCGGATCTGCGCCGGGCAGGACGACCCGTCTACTTTCGGAGCACTTATGGCGGTCACCCGCCTCCATGACACCTCGCCGCCCGCTGCCACCTCGTCCTTCATCGAACTCGGCCTGCCATCGGCGCTCGCCCGCGCGCTCCAGCAACAGGGCATAGAAACGCCGTTCCCGATCCAGTCCGCGACACTGCCGTCCTCGCTCGCCGGTCTGGACGTGCTCGGCCGCGGGCGCACCGGCTCGGGCAAGACGTATGCGTTCGTCCTGCCGGTACTGGCGCGGCTCGCCCGCAACGTGGCCAAGCCTCGGCCGGGGCGCCCGCGTGCCCTGATCCTGGCGCCCACGCGCGAGCTCGCCAGCCAGATCGAGGCGACGATGGCCCCACTGGCCAAGGCGCTCTCCCTGCGTACCCTCACCGTGTTCGGCGGAGTGGGCGCCGGTCCGCAGATCTCCGCGCTGCGGGCGGGCGTCGATATCGTCGTGGCCTGCCCCGGCAGGCTCGCCGACCACCTCGCGGCCGGTCACGTGCGGCTCGACTCCGTCGAGATCACCGTGCTGGACGAGGCCGATCACATGGCCGACCTCGGCTTTCTGCCGGTCGTCGAGCGACTGCTCGCGAAGACCCCGGCGACCGGTCAGCGTCTCCTGTTCTCGGCGACGCTGGACGCCGGCGTCGACGTGCTGGTCCGGCGATTCATGACCGACCCGGTCACCCACAGCGTCGATTCGGACCGGTCCCCGGTCGCCGCGATGAAACACCACGTCCTGCACCTGCGCGCCGACCAGCGGCTCCCCGTCCTGATCGAGCTCACCGCGGCACCCGGACGCACCCTCGTGTTCACCCGCACCAAACACCGGGCGAAGGCGCTCACCCGCCAGCTCGTCTCGTCCGGAGTGCCCGCGGTCGAGCTGCACGGAAACCTCGGCCAGTCCGCGCGAACCCGAAACCTCGACGCTTTCTCCACCGGCACCGCGACGGTGCTGGTGGCCACCGACATCGCGGCACGCGGAATCCACGTCGACGACGTCACACTGGTCATCCACGCCGACCCGCCCGTCGAGCACAAGGCGTACCTGCACCGTTCGGGCCGGACCGCCCGAGCCGGCGCGATGGGCACCGTCGTCACCCTGATGACCGACGAGCAGGTGACCGACGTGCGGGACCTGACGCGCAAGGCGGGCATCAAGGCCACCGTCACAAAACTCGGCGCCGGACATCCGCTGCTGGCCGAACTGGCGCCGGGTGAGCGCTCCTTCACCCCGCCTCCGCCCAAGCAACCTTCGGCCAACCGGCCGCCGCGCCGACGCGGTGGCGACAAGCCGGCCAAACGGCGTGGTCACTCGGCCCAAGCCGAGCCGAAGCCCGCCGAGGCCAAACCGAAGTCCGAGGCCAAACCGGACGCGCGTCGCGGGCGATCCGCCGCCCCCGTGGCGTCGAACCGCCGTTCCGGCGCCGCGTCCTTCTCCGCCGCGACGCGAGCGGGCGCCCGTCGCCGTAGCCGTTGACTCACTCCTGACGCGAAGACGGCCGTGTACCGTTGGGCACTACCGTGAGGTGTTCGAACATCGACGACACGTCCACATTGTTCGGCCGCTGCGTGATTCGGCACACTTTCACCGTAGCGTCACCGGGCTTTTGTGCCGCGTGCCGCACCGAGCACACAGGACGAACAGACGATGGGCTGTTGCCCCGTTACCAACGGTTTCGGCGTGCCGCTCGTCACACCTCGCGGCATCGGGCACGTCACCATTCCGAAAGGGACTTTTCACCATGGCCCCAGCCGACCGCAGCGGCAATCTCGAGCACAGCGAGCCGGAACTGTTCAGCCATCTCCCCGCCGACGAGGCGCACGACCAAAGTGGTCGACCCACCCAGCCCTCGTATGAGAACCTGTTCCGCGAACCACCCGCGTCGGACCAGCGGCCGACCCGGCCTTCTCACGAGTCCGTCGACCGGATGCCGGAAGAAGGCGCCAAGACGGGCGGAGAGGCCGGCCCACGGGGTTCAGGATCCCGACGCCGACCCGCGCCCAGGCCGGCTCGGCGAGCGCCGTCAGCCCGGCGATGATGTGGTCACCCTGACCGCCCGCCGCGTCGCTCCGCACTGACCGGCACGGCGCGGTGTCCGGCGATTGTTCGGGTCAGCCGAGGTCGAAGTGCGCCACGATCGGACGGCTCACGCCTTGACGGCTTTCTTCGCGGAACGCGCTGCTCGGCGTTCCTCGAAGCGGCTCGCCTGGGTGTTGAGGCGGGTGAGGAAGTCGGACAGTTCCTCGCGGGCGGTCTCGCCCACCGCGTCCAAACCCTCGAGGTCGAACACGCCCCAGTGCCGCAGCAGGGGCCAGACCACGTCGTCGTGATGGATACGCAGGTCGTAGATGCCCGCGGTGGCCATCAGCGCGGCCTTGCGGGCGAAACCGGGGATGATGCTTCCCGGCATCTGGAATCCGATGACCTCGTCCGCGATGGCGCGGACGGTCTCGTTGGGTTCGATCTCCAGCGCCGCGGTCACGAGGTTGCGGTAGAAGAGCATGTGCAGGTTCTCGTCCGCGGCCACGCGGGCGAGCAGTTTGTCGGCCACCGGGTCCTGGGTGTAGCGGCCGGTGTTGCGGTGCGAGATCCGCGTCGCCAGTTCCTGGAAGGAGACGTAGGCGAAGACGTTGAGCAAGGGCTTGTCTCCGGTGTCGAATCCGGTCTGCATGGTCTGCATCCGGGCCCGTTCGAGTTCGTCCGGGTCGACTCCCCTGGTCACCAGCAGATAGTCACGAATGCAGATGCCATGCCGCCCTTCCTCGGCGGTCCACCGGTGCACCCACGTTCCCCAGGCCCCGTCCCGGCCGAACGCTCGTTCGATCTCGCGGTGATAGCTGGGCAGATTGTCCTCGGTGAGGAGATTGACCTCCAGCGCGGTCCTGGCGATGGGTGAAAGATTCGATTGGTCGGACTCCCACGGCCGGCCGCCGAGATCGCCGAAATCACGGCCCTGACTCCAGGGCACGTACTCGTGCGGCATCCACTCCTTGGCCACTTCGAGGTGACGGTCGAGATTCACGGCAACCGTGGGTTCGAGATCACGGAGCAGCCGGGTGCTCAGCGGTATGGTCACGTTCGTCCTTTCGTCGGCCCTTACATCAACCTACGGAACCGTAGGTTATGGAAAGGCTACGGTGTCCCCAGGACACCTGATCGGCTGACCCGATACCCCGCCTCCGGTGACAGACAGCGAGACCCTCGCCACCACCGATCAGGATGGGCGCCACACCGACCGGCGCCGGGACCGTCGGTCCGACGCAGGAAAATCAATGCTGGAAGGCCGGCTCGTCCTCGATCACGGCCGGGAACTTCGCGAGCACGAGGTCGATGAGCGCACGAGTCGCCGCGCTCGGCGGGTGTTCCGTCGAGGTGATCAACGACACCGCGAACTCCGGGCTCGGGTGTACCGGCCGCAATTCCCGGCGACGCGAGCTCGGGACCGTGGATGGACCGAGGAAAGCGAAGCCGAAGCCGGCTCGAACCAGTTTGATCACGGTCAGGATGTCCCCGACCTCGACCGCGACTTCCCGTTGTAGCCGGGCCTCGACGAACAGCCGGTCGACACTGAGGCGGGTGCCCCAGCCGGCAGGGAAATCGACGAAACGTGCACCGTCGAGCTCCGCCAACTCGATCTTGTCGCGCTCGGCGAAGGGATGGTCCGGCGGGCACGCGAGCATCATTTGCTCCGACGCCAGCGGAAGCACCGACAGTCCCGGCGGATAGCCGGTCGGAAGCGCGGCGAAAGCGAGATCCAGGCGTCCTTCACAGACATCACGCGTGATTTCGGCGGACCCGCCGTGAATCGCGCTGAACACCAGTTGCACCTGAGGACGAGCGCGATTGTATTCGGTGAGCAGCGAGGCCAGATCGATCAGCGAGAGCGCCTGCATGATCCCGACGCGCACCGTCCCGCGGAGGCCGCCGTGCACGGCCGCGACGGCATCCCGGGCCGCTTCGGCGGCCCCGAGCGTGCGGCGCGCCTCGACCAGCAGGGCTTGTCCCGCGTCGGTCAGCGCCACGGGGTGGGTCCTGCGATCGAACAGGCGGGCACCGAGTTCCCGTTCCAGTGCGCGGATCGACACCGACAGTGCGGACTGTACGAGATGGACTCGTGCGGCGGCGCGGGTGAAGCTCTGCTCCTCCGCCACAGCCACGAAATGTTCCAGGTGACGCAGCTCCAAGATTATGCCTATCACTCATTATGTACATCAAAAGCATTCGTTGGACAGGATAACAGCTCGATGGAAACGTGGTAACCGTCAAGCGTTACGACGAGGAGGAAAACTCCGATGATCATGGGAGCCCGCGGTGGCAGCGGAAGGTGGCGGCGAAGACGTAGCGCTGCTCCGCCCCGGCTGCTCCGCCCCGGCTGCGGTCACCGGTCACGCAGTGTGTAGAAGAGATTTACTTCAGCAACCTGTCCAGGAGCACCTGCCGGCCTAACCCGTCGGGCCGCGCCGGCGACCGGCTCCCTCATCCCGTCTCGAAAAGGAATCTTCATGTTCATACTGCTGCCCACCTACTGTGCGCCACTGGACGAAGTGGACAAGGTCATGGGTGCGCACGGCGACTGGCTGGCGAAGCAGTACTCTGCCGGCCGCTTCCTGGTCGCGGGACCTCGTGAGCCGCGTGAGGGCGGCGTTATCCTGGCCGCCGGCGACGACCGCGCGGAGATGGAGAAGCTGGTGGCCACCGACCCATTCACGCTCGGGGGCGTGGCCACCTACCAGTTGCTGGAAATGCGCCCCACCGGAGGCGTGCCCGGAGTCCTCCGGGCGCTGGCCGAGCACGGTGTCGCCGTCGATGCGCCCCGCACGCACGGGTCCGATTCAGACTGATCCATTCTGCTCGAGAATCACCGGGCCACGTCGACCGTTTTTCGGTGCGCGGAAAGAGGAACGTCGTCATGCTTCACAGCGCCACTACTCGACGCCACCTTCGAGCCTTCGAAATTCGCCTGAGCCGCAACGCGAAAATTTGACCGACACTAGCTTTTATTCCAATTGACTGGAGGCAGTCCAGATGCCCTTCTACCAGTTCACCGTTCCGACCGGTGGCGCGACGCTGCGACACAAGGCCGAGGTTGCCGCGGCGATAACGACGGCACACAGCGAGGTCACCGGCGCTCCCGCCAAGTACACGCACTGCTCATTCGTCGAGGTTCCACCAGGGAGCATCTTCCGAGCGGACAAGCCCGTCAATGGGACGCGGATGGTCGGGATCATCCGCGAGGGCCGGTCCGCCGACGTCCGTGCGAAGCTTCTCCACGCACTGGCGGACGCGTGGTCCGAGACCACCGAGGAAGCCAAGGAGAGCCTGGTGATCTTCCTCGAGGAAATTCCCGGCGCGAACACCCTGGAGGACGGCGCGATCGGGCCCGAGATCACCGAAGATCCCGGCGCTATCTATTGAATCTCCTCTTCGGACTCATCCGACGATGAGCCCGGCGCCCAGGGCGACCAGCTCGGACGATGTTCGGGTATCCGTTCGAACACGATATTCCAGTAAAGAAGCCGTCGGCCAGAAGCCGCACGAAGAAAGGATCAAGCATGTTGCGCACAATTCTCGGAGCCAAAATCCGCTGGACTCAGCCGAACGGATGGGTCTTCAACCCAGTGTATGTAGGACCGGACACCATCGACTACACGGTCGAGAAGGGGCCACACGCCGGCCGCCACGCGGTGCAGCCCACGCACTACCACCGCATCGCCCCGGGCATCGAGCTGACCTCCTGGTACGAGGAGGTAGGTACGATCGTGCACATTATCTGGTATCTGGAGTCACAGACCAGCCACCGGTTCGCGGCGCTTCCCGCATGGGCGGCGGAGGACTTCTCGGTCCTGGTCGGAGACAACCAGGATCCCCGGTACCTCGCTCGGATCCGCGAACTGGCGGCCACCAAAGCCGACGGTCCTCGCCATCTGTTGTCCGACGACGGCTACTTCGAAGTGCTCTGACGCACAGACACATCCTTTTCGGCACTGCCGTGCTACGCGAGCAGAATCGGCCGGAGCGGTGGCATTGAAAAAACGCTGCGCCTGGTCACCTTTCACCCGGATCACGGGTGTGCCGAGGGCATCGACGACGGACAGCACGCGAACGTCGAGCAGACCACGGAATCCCTCGCTGATCGGAGCGGGATCGTCGTCCAGCGGCCGTTTGTTGGGGACGTGGACGAACGCGGTGTAGGTCTGCGCGGCGTAGGTGCCTGCCTCGGTGGCGATGCGATCGAGGATCTCGGCTTCTCGCGGCACGTCGGTCGGAGGCCGGACATGGCTGGACTGCTGGTGCAGGCCGTAGCGAAGTCGTATTGCGGCGTAAACGAATTCGTTGAGCACCGAGCCATCGGAGACGAAGCCGTCCGTGGCCGCGCCCTCGGCGGTGGTTCGGCGAGCTGCTCGTCAGGCACGACCACAGCAAGGTCGCGTTCGATGAGCAGCGCGAGCTCGACAAAGGTGATCGAGTCCATGCTGAGGTCTTCGAAACGGGTGTCGGCGGTGATCGGATCTCCGGACAGCTCGAGGTTGTCCAGCCGGGATTCGATCCCGTCGGCCAGATACCTGGCGACGGCCTGGGTTGTTTGATGATCATTGATCGCGGTTCCTGTTCCTGGGTCAGGAAGAAGCCGAAACCAATCCGTGTGTCAACGGCACGCGCTTCACATGCCGCCGACACCGTGCCACGGCGAGCACGGCGCGGCGACGGCGCGAGTCCCAACCCATGCGCCTCGAAGGCCTCCGGGGGACGATGACCACCGAGGTGCGCCGATCATGCATGGCGCACATAGTCAGTTCGAGCGCCAGTTGGAATCCTCGTCGAGGTCGGCCAACAGGCCGGGTTGGGTCGGTTTCCAGCCGAGCAGGTCACGGGTGACCTTGCTCGAGGTGAAGTTGTCGAGGCCCATGAAGCCGCTCAGGTGGCCGAAGTGGCGTTCGGCGTTTTCGGCTGCGACCGGCGCGACGGGGATGTCCAGCCACCGTCCGATCACCGTGGCGATGTCCCGGACCGGGATCCCTTCCTCGGCGACGGCGTGCAGACGAGATCCGGCCGGTGCGGACTCGAGCGCCAGTCGGTAAAGCCGGCCGACATCCCGGGTGCCGGCGGCCGGCCAGCGGTTGTTGCCGCCACCCAGGTAACCGGCGATCCCGGTCGCACGGGCGATGCCGATCAAGCCGGAGACAAAGCCGTAACGGCCGTTACCGTGCACCGTCGGTGGCAGACGGACGACGGAGGAACGCACTCCCTGTGCGGCGAGCCCGATCACGGTGTTCTCGGCATCGATCCGCGGGCCTCCGGGCCACGCGTCATATTCGGTGAGCTGCCCCTGAAAGCCGGCCAGGATCAAGCCGAGAGTCGCCGCTGTCCCGACGAAGGGCTTCTCCGTGCCCTTGAGGGCAGCCGCCATTGCTTCGATCGCGCGCAGGTCCGCGGCCGCCGCGGCGGCCAGGTCGCCGGAGCGCATCTCCTCGTGTTTGAAGGCGAGGTGGATGACGCCGTCGGCCTGGCACGCAGCCGCGCTCAAGCCGTCCAGGTCGTCCAGATCTCCTTGGCGCACCTCAGCCCCCCTCGACCGTACAACGGCGGCCGAGCGATCCGAGCGGGCCAGCCCCGTGACCGCATGGCCGGCCGACATCAACTCGGGGATGACGGTCGAGGCGACGTGCCCGGAGGCGCCGGTAACGAAAACACGCATGGTCAGAACCTTCCTGGTGACCTCGTCGTGGCGACGAGCCCGCCAAGTGATTGCATCTGGTGCAGTCACCATAGGCCACTGACTGCACTTGGTGCAATCGTTACACTGAGATGATGCCCAGATGGGAGCCCGGCGCCGTCGGCCGCTTGCAGGCCGCCGCCTTCGAACTCTTCGCCGAACAGGGGTTCGAACGTACGACCGTGGCCGAGATCGCCCAGCGCGCAGGACTGACGAAGCGGACATTCTTCAATCACTTCGCTGACAAGCGAGAAGTGCTCTTCAACCCCGTATCCGACATGCAGCGAGAGATCGTCACCCGCGAAATCGTCGCCTGCCCAGACGAGTTGTCGCCACTCGACGCCGTTGTCCACGGCCTGCTGGTCGCCGCCGACACGATGTTCGAGGAACGCCACACCGCGGTGGTCCGCCGCCAGGAAATCATCGAGGCCACTCCCGAGTTGCAGGAGCGCGAACTCCGTAAGCGGGCCGCGCTCACCGAGGCGATCGCCGATGCGCTGCGACCCCGCTGCGCCGACTCCGACACAGCGGTCCTCACTGCCCGCGCGGGCCTACTCGTCCACCAAACGGCTATGCAGCGCTGGACTCGAACGACGGAGAACCGCCCCTTACGGGATTTCCTCGCCGAAGCGCTGCTCGACCTGCGCGGAGTTACCGCCCAGACAACCGATCAACCAGTCGTCTCCCCCCAGATCACGTAGTCACGCCACACTCCGCGATCCTGCCTGTCGACTTGCTGATCTCGCCTGCTCGGCGTTCGACGCGATCGACAGGGTTGGCGCGAGAGAGCCGTTGCCAATCGCGATCGTGCCGGCCGGCGGACTGTCGCCGATCACGTCCACAAGTTCGGTGACAGCGGCGCGGCTGTGGTAGTCGACCGCTGTCTCGGCACCGAGCGAGCGGACGTGCTCGAAGTTGCGTGGCGACGCGGTCGCAATGACGCGGTAGCCGGGACAGGCTGTCCGGAAGGGACGCGGTCATGTACTGCTTGACCACCGCGAACCGCTGGAAGGCGCCCTCGGCGGCACGATTGCGATTGCGCTCGATCCCGCCCGCATGGCCGACCAGACTCGCCCATACGCAGGCGGGTCACAGCGGAGCCAACCTCGACAATCTCACCGGCGACGTCAGAGCCGACGACGGCGGGAAAGCAGATTTCCAGCCGACTGAAGGAACTCGACACGAAGGAAGAGAACTTGATCGACCTCGCCGCCGACGGCACACTGCCGCAAACCAAGGTCAAAGCCAAGCTCCGCGACATCGCCACTGAACGACGTCGCCTCACCGAGCGGCTCGACACTGCCAGCGCCGACCTCACCGCCAGCGCCCGGCTCATCCAAGCAGCCCTCAAATTCCTGAAAGCCCACGACGAGCTCTACCGACGCTGCAACGAGCAGCAACGCCGCCTACTCAACCACGCGATCTTCCATGGCCTCTACATCGAAGACAACCAGATCACCGATCACGACCTGCATG
>Ga0310811_10001579_pt1 | contig 28421 bp, 27 predicted proteins | sample YCmetagenome_FD_207642 | JGI IMG/M metagenome (GOLD analysis project Ga0310811, IMG submission 207642) | Soil microbial communities from experimental microcosm in Duke University, North Carolina, United States - YC | ecosystem: Engineered > Artificial ecosystem > Soil microcosm > Unclassified ... | reverse complement strand
ATGAAACCGCGAGAGGCCCCCGACAATGGGACACCGGCGCGGTGGATGATTGAGAGGCAACGGCGCTTCCCCTTCGGGTCGCGACGCACCTTCCTTTTCGGTACCGACATAACCCAGCGTCGCGACTTGCGACCGAGGCAGCATCGGTAGGCTCGGCCACGCTTTCAACGCAGCGTGGCACCTTACTGACCCTCACCGGGGACGACAAAGGCGGCTTCTGCCGAGGCCGCCGACGACGGAGTGCGTCCGCCTGGCAAAGTTGGCGCACTCGGCCCCTCACCAGCCCTCCCGCCCTTCAGAAAGGCGGGAGGGTTTCGGTGCCTTCGGACGAGGCACGTCCACTTCATGTCACCCAAGCCGATTGGGGGGAAGACACGGACCGGAACAACCACTTGGCGCGGCACTTTATCCAGAGTGGCGCAATCGGCTCGAGGCTTCCGTTCCGCCCGAGACAAGGCCGTTCCACATCTGTCCATCCGGTGCGTCCGTCAGCGTCCATGAATTCCCTCCTCAGCCTCATCCTCGGGCGACGCCTCGCCAACCGCGAGGTTCAGCGGCGCAAAATCGGTGCCTTCGCAGGCGTTCCGGCGATGGGCCTCGACGCCATCGGCTCGTCGTCGTACGGACCCGAAGCGGCGCTGACGATCCTGGCGCCGCTCGGCGCGGCGAGCCTCGACTACATTCTGCCGATCACCGCGGCGATCCTCGTCCTGCTGGCGATCCTCTACGTCTCCTACCGCCAGACCATCCACGCCTATCCGAGCAGCGGCGGCGCCTACACCGTCGCCAAGGAAAATCTCGGGACGCAGGCGAGCCTGCTCGCGGCCGCCGCGCTGATGGTCGACTACATCCTCAATGTCGCGGTCGCGATCTCCGCCGGCATTGCGGCACTGGTGTCCGCATTTCCGGCGCTCGCGCCCCACACGCTGATGCTGTGCCTTGCGACCCTGACGATCATCACGCTTGCTAACCTGCGCGGCACCGGCGAGGCGGGACGGATGTGGGCGCTGCCGACCTACACCTTCGTCGCGAGCTTCGCCGTCGTGATCGGCATGGGCGTCGCCAAGGCGATTGCCTCCGGCGGACACCCCGCTCCCATCGCGCCGCCTCCGCCGCTCGCCGACAGTGCGGCCGCGGCGGGCCTATGGCTCGCCCTGCGCAGCTTCTCCGCCGGATGCACGGCGATGACCGGCGTCGAGGCAGTGAGCAACGGCATCAGCGCGTTTCGCGAGCCTTCGACGCGCTACGCCCGCCGAACGCTGCTGTCGATCGTCCTCATCCTCGGCGTGCTGCTCGCCGGAATCGCCTATCTGGTCCAGGCCTACGGTATCGGCGCGATGGATCAGACCCAGGACGGCTACCAGAGCGTGCTGTCGCAGCTCGCCGCAGCCGTCGCCGGCCGCGGCGTGCTCTATTACATCGCTATCGGCAGCCTGCTGTGCGTGCTGGTGCTGTCGGCCAACACCAGCTTCGTCGACTTCCCGCGCTTGTGCCAGATGGTGGCGCGCGACAGCTTCCTGCCGCGCGCGTTCGCCGTCGCCGGCCGCCGGCTGGTGTACGACGTCGGCATCCTCTACCTCGCGAGCACCGCGGCACTGCTGCTGATCGCCTTCGGCGGCATTACCGATCGCCTCATCCCGATGTTCGCGATCGGCGCGTTCCTCACCTTCACGCTGTCTCAGACCGGGATGGTCGTGCACTGGCACCGCGAGCAGAAGAAGACCAGGCATGTCGACAGCCACGTGGCAGCCCGGCTCGCGGTCAACGCCGTCGGGGCGACGACCACCGGCGTGGCGCTCGCCGTCATTCTCACCACGAAGTTCATCGAAGGGGCATGGATCACCGTCCTCGTCATTCCCGCCGTGATTTTCCTGTTGCGCAAGATCCGCCAGTACTACGACGAAGTCGGGGCGCGGACGCGCAAGGTCGAGCCACTCGCCATCACCCACGTCGACCCGCCGATCGTCATCGTGCCGACCGAGAATTGGAGCCGCCTCACCGACCGGGCGCTCGCCTTCGCGCTGCAGATTTCGCCCGACGTCATCGGCGTGCATCTCACTTCGCTCAACGGACCCGACGACGACAGCGAGAAGGAGACGCACCTGCGCGAGCAATGGCGTATCGACGTCGAGGAGCCGGTGCGCGCCGCCGGAATCACGCCGCCGCGGCTCGTCGTGCTCCCGTCGCACTACCGAAACATCCACGGGCCGCTGCTCAAGTTCATCTCCGAGGTCGAGGAGAAGCAGCCGGACCGGCAGATCGCCGTCGTCATCCCGGAGCTGGTCAAGCTAACGTGGTGGCAGCACCTGCTGCACACCCATCGTGCCCGACGACTGCGCGCAGCCCTCCTGCGCTACGGCGGATCGCGCCTCGTGGTGATGAACATACCGTGGTACCTCGAGGAGCCCCGGCCGGCGGAGGCGCTGGAGCCGGAAGCCGCGCCCCCGGCGCACCGCCCACACGTGATCCGGGCACGTGCGCGGTGATCGAGCTACTCGGGCACGTAGACCTCGATGCAGCCGCCGCGTCGCGACGCTTCCGGAACACTCGCACCGCCAACCCGTTGATCCGACAGAAACCACGGATGGAGAACCGTCATGAATCCGGAACCGAGCGGCCTGTGGTGGGCGGTGATGGACATCGTCTTCGTCGCCCTGCTCGGCGTCGCGATCGCCGCCGCCAACGTAGCCCGCCGCAAGCGCGACGGCTCGATCGGCTTCGCCGGCGAGACGGAGGAGCCCACGCGCGACGTGCGCGCCGCCGGCCGTTGGGGCCGGTGGCAGGACATCGTAATCATGCTGTTGGCGGCATGGCTGTGCGTGTCACCCGTGGCGTTTCCCGACGAAGTTCGCCCCGGCATGTCGGCCAACTCCGTCGTCGTCGGTGTCGTGCTCGCGGGAATCGCGCTTGCCGCCGTCTACCGCCTCGACTCCCCGCACGAATGGGCGATCGTCATCGGCGGCGCGTGGATCGTCGTGTCGCCCTGGATCCTCGGCTTCAGCGACGCGCCGCGCTCTGCGTGGAATCACTGGATCGTCGGAGCGCTGATCGTGGTGCTGGCGGGCTGGGAGCTGCTGGCGCTGAGGCGGATGCCCGCGCTGGCGAGCGATCCGTCGCAGACGCAACGACGGTCGCGGCTACCCGGTTAGGACCGGACGACGGAGCACCTCTACCAGTTGACAGCAGTCGCCGTCGGCTTGTCGGCCTGGTAGATCGCGGTCAGGAGGCGCATCACTTCCTGCTGCTGGTTCCACGGCAGCTTGCGATTGGCGAACCGGGACGTCAGCACGTCCCAGCAGTAGATGCCGTAGCTCACCTTGCCGAGCGCGTTTCCAATATCCCAGTAGATCTTGGTCGCGCCCTTGAGGAAGCCGAGGAATTCCGCGGAGCTCGTCTTGTGGCGGAACATCTTGTCGTAGCCGTCCTCGTAGCGCTTGACGATGCTCTCGACGGTCCGCCACTCAGCGCGGAGCTGATCGCGCACCGTGCGCAGCATCGCCGTCATCTCGCGGGTCTCATTGATCGGCCGGCCGGTGATCGGCACATCGTTGGCGACGACCCACTTCATCAGGTCGACGAGCTGAAGCTGCACGCGGCCGTACTGGTAGGAGTAATAGACGATGCCGCGCCACGACGAGAACAGGTCGAGCGCCTCGTGCTCGGGCAATCGGAAGGCGATGATGAGAGGCTTCAGGGCCTCGAAGTCGCGCGCCTCCCAGATCGTGTCCATGAGCTGGCGCGCCTTGTCGTCCGACGACATCGCGTCGGGGAACGCGGCCTTCACCACGGGCTCGAAGCGCTGGAGCATGTAGGCCTCGATCTCGGCCCAGGCCTCGGCGCTGACCTCGAAGTACGCCTCGTTCATTCCGATCCCGGCGCGAAGGAACGCGTCCTTGAGCAGGAACGGATCGAGCGACGGCAGTTTGTCGAGGATCGCGAGGATGCGGAGATCCTCGTCGAGCGCTTCCTTGGGCAGCGCGCCCTCGCCGTAGCGCTCGACGATCGCGGTGGTGAGCGCCTTCTCGTGCAGGAAGATGGTGCGCCCACCCTCGTAGATGTTCGCCTCGTTGAACGGGAAATAGAGCTTGGTGCCGACCGCCGGGCCGCCGTTGCCGCGCTGGCCCGCGGGCACGGTGTCTTTGATCAGGACGGCGGTGTTGAGCGGCTTGTTGCGGAAGAAGCGCGGCGCCTCGGGATCCTTGGCGAGAATCTTCTGCGTCATCTCGTTGCAGTTGAAGACGCGCGGAGATCCCGCGTCGAGCATCGGCTTCAGGTACTGATTCGCAGCCATGACGTCACCCCGGGGCGTTGTCGGCATTTTCGCCGCCGCGTGCCTAACAAGTCCTTAGCCGCAGCCATCGGTATGGTTAGCGCCGTGTTAACGGCGGGCCGGAATTGCGGCCCGATGCGTCCCCGTTTCCGCCCCGGAACGTCCCAATTTGGCAACGCCCGGTCCGGAACCGCTCCATGACCGACGCGTTGAGTCGCCATTCGCGCCCATTTTGCTCACGGTTTTTCAGGAGGAAGCGATGCCCAACATCCGCGACTCTCGAATCCTCATCATCGCCACCAACGGCGTCGAGCAGTCGGAGCTGATGAAGCCACGAGATATGCTCCGCAAGGCCGGCGCCACGGTGGACGTCGCCTCGCCCGACGGTAAGCCGATCCGCGGCTGGAACATGAAGGACTGGGGGCAGACCATCGAGGCGGATATGAAGATCGCCGACGCCGACCCGTCCCGCTACGACGCGCTGGTCATTCCTGGCGGGCAGATCAATCCCGACCTGCTGCGGGTCAACCCCGACGCGATGAAGCTCGTACGCGCGTTCGTCTCGGACGGCGACAAGGTGGTGGCGGCGGTGTGCCACGGCCCGTGGCTGCTGGTCGAAGCCGGTGCGCTGAAGGGTCGCGAGGCGACCTCCTATCATTCGATCAAGACCGACGTGAAGAACGCCGGCGCCCGCTGGGTCGACCGCGAGATGGTGGTGTCCGACGGAATCGTCACGAGCCGCAACCCGGGCGACCTTGAGGCGTTTACCAAGGGAATCATCCAAGAACTCGAGAAGGGCGGCCACAAGCGGAAGTCCAAAGCGCCCGAGGCCGCCGAAGCGTAACCGTAGACGAGGAGCAGTTCCATGCCGAGGGATCCCGACAACATGTTCGGCGGCGAGACGCCGCGTGGCGACCACCCGGGCCGCCAGCGGAACGAGCTCACGGTCGTAACCGGCCGCCGACACCGGCTCGCGACCATCGTAAGCATGGTCGGAGTCCTGCTCCTCGCCACCGCGGTCGCCTTCTGCTTCGGCTGGGCGATCTGACCGGACGATGACGCGCGCCAGGGCGGCCGCTCACCCGCCTCGGCCAAGTCGCTCCGCGAAGCGCGGCGCGATCCGGATCGGAATCTCCGGCTGGCGCTACAAGCCGTGGCGCGGTGCGTTCTACCCTGAGGACCTGCCGCAAAAGGACGAGCTGCGCTTCGCCAGCCGTCAGCTTCCGACGATCGAGATCAATGGCACGTTCTACAGCCTGCAGCGGCCGTCGTCGTTCGCCCACTGGGCGGAGGAGACTCCCGACGGCTTTATGTTCGCGGTGAAGGGACCGCGCTACATCACCCACATCCGTTGGCTTAAGGACGTCGAGACGCCGCTCGCCAATTTCTACGGGAGCGGCGTGCTCGGGCTCGGCCCCAAGCTCGGGCCGTTCCTGTGGCAATTCCCGCCCAACTTCAAGTTCGACGCCGAGCGCATCGAGGCTTTCTTCAAGCTGCTGCCGCACGATGCGGCGACCGCAGCAAGCCTCGCGCGCCGCAAGGCCGACCGCGCCCGCGTGCGCCCGACGGTGAAGGACGCCGACAATTTCCCGCTGCGCCACGCCATGGAGATCCGCAATGAGACGTTCCGCGATCCCGCCTTCGTCGCCCTCCTCCGCAGGTACCGAATCGGCATGGTCTGCGCCGACACCGTCGACTGGCCGCGGCTGATGGATGTCACGGCCGACTTCATCTATTGCCGGCTGCACGGATCGGTGAAGCTCTACACCAGCGGTTACGGCGACAAGGCGCTCGACCAATGGGCCGCGCGCATCGACTACTGGTCGCGCGGCCACGACGCCCCCGACGGCGATCGCGCCAGTCCGCAGCCCGCTCCGAAGCGAAAGACGCGCGACGTGTTCGTCTACTTCGACAACGACGTGAAGGTGCGCGCGCCCCGCGATGCCCACAGCCTAATCGTCAAACTGGAGGCGCTCACCGGCCGCAGCCTCGAGTCCGAACAGGCCGTGCCACCCGAACAGCAGCGTGCCATGGACGAGCGCGCGACGGAGGCCAAGCCGACCTATGGTCCGCGCGCGCGGAGCCGGCGAACGGCCGCGCGCAAAAAACCCTCCCCGAGCAAGGCGAGGAAGTCGCCGCGCCCGCGCGCCGCCTAGCCGCTAGCTGATCGCGAACAGCTTCGACGGGTTGTCCTGGAGGATCTTGCGCACCGACTCGGCGGGATAGCTGCCGTCCTCGGCGAGCCGCTTCAGCGCCTCGACCTCGGTCGCCGAATCGCGGTGACCGTAGTCGGTGCCGATGATCAGGTTGTCGTCGCCGATCTCGCGCAGCAGCCAGTTGAGGTCGTCAGTCTTCTGGGTCGTGATGTAGTAGTTGGCCGGACCCAGGATGTTGTCGGCGCCGCGACGGCCTCGCCGCGCGAGACGCAGGCGCACCTCGCCCAGCAGGTACGGCACCCATTGCGCGCTCGCCTCGACGAAGGCCCAGCGCACGCCCGGAAAGCGCGCCGGCAACTCGTCCTCCAGGATGGCGTTGAACGCGCCCAGCACCGGGAACTTGAAGATCATCAGCGCCGCCGTGCGCGGCAGGCAGTCGTGATACGTGGCGCTGCCGACGCCCGCATGGAGCGTCACCGCGAGATCGAGCTCTTGGGCGATCTCGTACAACGGGAAGAAGTAGCGGTCGTTGATCAGGCGGTCGCATTCGAGGCCGCGCATGAAGATCGCGCAGGCGCCGTGCTCCTTGCAATATTCGAGCTCGGCGCGAACCTTGCCCGGGTCGATCAGCGACAGCAGCGGCGGCACCGCCGCCCAGCGCAGGCGGTTGTCGGACTTGCTCCAGATGTCGGCGAGCCAGCGGTTGTAGGCACGCGCCAGCGCGAACTCGACGTCGGGATCCACCGTGACCGGACGCAGGAAGATGGTCGGGTACAGCACCTGGACGTCGATGCCGATCTGGTCCATGTGCTCGAGGCGGCGGCGGATGTCCTCCATGTCGCGCGCCTCGGCCGGAACGTCCTTGCCGACGTTGTTCTTGGTCACCAGCTTGCCGCCGACGACCCAGTAATCCTCCTGGGCGCGGGCGCCGTCTCCGGCGCCGTCGCGGCGATCGCGGGCGTAGATCTGCGGACAGAACGCGCGCTCGTGCTCACGCAGGAACGTCCAGGTCCTCGGCGTCTCGATGACGTGGCCATCGGCGTCGATGGTCTTCATGCACCCTCCCTGAGCGCCCTCTTGGTCCTGTGGCCGGTCGTGTGGCCTCGTGTCGCCGTTAATCGGCGCATTGAATCGGGCGCTTGCTCGCGTATGCTGAACGAAGCCCAACGCGAGTTCAAATCTAAAACAAGGTTCGCGGGTGCTGCCCGCGTCTGCCTGGGGAGGCATCGCTTGGTTCTAATGGTATCCGGATTCCGGAGGCTTTTTTGCGCCGCCGTGTGCGTGGCCGCGACCAGCGTGTCCGCGCCGGCCGCCGATGACGTTTCGTTTGCCGGCAAGCAGATGACGATGATCGTCTACTCGAGCGCCGGCGGCACCTACGACGTCTATGCCCGCCTCCTCGCCCGCCACATGCCCGATCACCTGCCGGGCCAGCCCATCTTCGTGACCAAGAACATGATGGGCGCCGGCGGCATCACCGCCGCGCGTTTCCTCTACGTCAACGCGCCGAAAGACGGCACGACCATCGGCACCATCGGCCGCGGCCTGCCGTTCGAGCCGATGCTCGGGGGAACCGGCATCGACTTCGACCCGATGAAGTTCACCTGGCTCGGCAGCATGAACAAGGAGAGCTCGCTCGCAATCTCCTGGCACACCTCGAAGGTGAAGACCGCCAGCGACCTGATGAAGACGGAGCTGCTGACCGCCGCGACCTCGGCCGGTTCCGACAACCAGATCATCCCGCAGGCGCTCAACGGCCTGATCGGCACCAAGTTCAAGATCGTGTCGGGCTACTACGCCATGAGCAACGCCACGCTGGCGCTGGAGCGCGGCGAGGCCGAGGGCGTCGGCTACTGGGCGTGGGTCGCGATCAAGTCGGAGAAGGCCGATTGGCTGGCGGAGAAGAAGATCAATCTCCTGTTCCAGACCGGGTTCGAAGCCCACCCCGACATCCCGAATGTCCCGCTGGTGAGCTCGCTCGCCCGCAATGAGGAGGAGCGCGAATGCCTCGAGCTCCTGCTCGCCCGCGACGTGCTCGGCCGCCCGTTCGTCGCGCCCCCGCAGCTTCCGGCCGACCGGCGCGACACGCTGCGCCGCGCGTTCGCCGAAAGCCTCAAGGATCCGGCACTGCTCGAAGACGCGAAGCGGTCGAATCTCGAGATCATCCCCGCCACGGGCCAGGACATCGAGGCGCTGCTGACGCGCGTCCAGGCGCTGCCGCCGGCGGTGATCGAGCGGACCAAGCACGCGATGGGACGCTAGGACACTCGGCCCCACCGACGGCTATTTGCGGGTTTGGCGCACCGGGTACGGTTCCTTGCGGTCGGAACCGGGGGCCATCTCCGCGCTCGACTTCCGCACCACCTTGCGTTTGCGATGGGTGCTCACAACCCCGGTTCGGGCGCCCTTGCGGGTGCGTCCGCCGCCTTCCGGCGCCAGTCGCGCGTTGGCCATGGCGACCTCCCTGGATTATCGATCGGTCGAACAGTCCATCATTGCGCCGAGGAATTGCCGGTCCAGTGTCGATTCAGGGACACCCGCGACGGGGCGCGTGTACGACGCGCATATGAAAAGAGCGGGGCAAGCCCCGCTCCACTTCCCGCCGATGCGCGGTGCTACTCGTTCTCTTTCCACCGCTTGAACAGCGTATGGGGAACGTCGAAGAAGTCGATCGCCTTGCCGATCGACTGGTTGATGACGTCGTCGAGCGTCTTCGGGCGAATGTAGAACGCCGGCACCGGCGGCATGACGACAGCGCCGTACTGGGCCGCGCGGGTCATCAGTTCGAGGTGGCCGAGGTGGAACGGCGCCTCGCGCACCAGCAGGACGAGGCGGCGCTTCTCCTTGAGCACGACATCGGCGGCGCGGGTCAGCAGGTTGTCGTCGTATGAGTTGACGATGCCCGACAGCGTCTTCACCGAGCACGGCGCGACGATCATGCCCTCGGTGCGGTAGGAGCCCGACGACAGCGACGCGCCGATGTCGCGGAAGTTGTGGACGACGTGGGCCAGATCCTTGACGTCGGAGACCTTCCAGTCGGTTTCGTCGACGATGGTCTGGCCCGCCGACGGCGACATTATGAGGTGGATCTCGATGTCGCCCGCCGCGCGCAGCGCCTCCATCGCCCGGATGCCGTAGATGGCTCCGGAGGCTCCCGACATTCCGACGATGATGCGACGCATGATTCGTTCCGTTTCAGAGACTTTAAACGCGTTCTTGGACAATTACCCGAGGTTTGGGCGCCCGACGTTCGGGAGGGCCGAGACCGTTTCGAAATCTGGCCGGGCGCATTGAAGCCGAGGCCGGACGACAAGTCCAGCCTCGGCCCCAGGGACACAACGCGGTTGCGCCGTGCGCGTGCCGCTACTCGTTGTACTCGTCGCGCTTGACGGTGATGGTGTCGATCAGCGCCGGCTGGCCCTGACGCACCTTCTCGATCGCCCGCTCGAGCGCCGGCCCGATGTCCTTCGCCCGGTCGATCGGACCCTCGCCGTACCAGCCCATCGACTTGGCGAGCCCGGCGAAATCCGGATCCGGATCGCACATGTCCATGCCGATGTGGGCCTTGCCCTCGTCGGTGCCGCGATGGCGGGCCATGCGGATCTGGTGTTCCCAGTCGTTGTAGTAGGCGCGGTTGTTGTACATCACGATCAGCATCGGGATCTTGTGCTTGGCCGCAACCCACAGCGCGCCGGCGTCGAACATCAGATCGCCGTCGGGCTGCATATCGACGCAGAGGCGACCATGCTGGCGATGGGCCAGTGCCACGCCCAGCGACGTGCCGATCTGGGTCGAGGTGCCGAGCGACTTGCCGGCGTGACGGTAGGGCTTGTCGAAGTCCCAGATGCGGCGCGTCCAGTCCTCGAGCGTGCCCGCGGTCAGCACCCAGTCGTAGTTCTTGATCTTCTGCCAGACCTCGTAGGCGAGCGTCGGCAGCGGGATCGGGCTCTCGTTGCGACCCACTTCGCGGCCGATCTTCATCCACTTCTCGCGCGCCGCCTTGTGCTTCTTGGCGATCTCGGCGCCGCGTTTCTGCGCCGCCGCGGCGAGGTTTGGGTTCTTCTTCATCAGCGCCTTCACGCGCTTGGCGAGCTCGGGCAGCGCCAGGTCGGTGTCGGCGGTGATCTTGATGTCGGCGTCCATGAAGCGCTGATAGTCCATCGACCACTTCGAGATCACGACCTCGTTGAAGCCGATATCGATGAACTTGGCGCCTTTCGCCGTCACGCGCTCGACCTTGCGAGTGGTCGAGGTGAGATGCGTCGTCGGACGCTCCCAGTCGCGCACGTCCAAGCCGCAGACTACGTCGGCGCCCTCGAAGACATCGTCATGCATCGAGAGGTTGAGCGAATGCGTGCCCGGGAAGCAGCAGCGCATGTCGAGGTCGACGACCGGCGCCTGCAGCGCCTCGGCGAGTTCGATCAGGCCGTAGTAGCCGGTTTCCGACCGCCCCGAAAATTCGGCGAGCAGCACCGGCTTCTTGGCGCGAACCAGGAGCTCGGCGGCCTCGTCGAGCGCCGCCGGATCCGGCGCGATCTTGGTCGGGACTTCCATGAAGTCCTTGCGCGGCATCTCGACCGTGTGTTCGAGCTTCTCTTCCTGGAGCCATGCATCGAAGCACATGTAAACCGGCCCCTGCGGGCCGCTCATCATCACCGAGTAGGCGCGCGCGATCGCCTCGGGGATGCCGTCGACGGTCGAGGGCTGATAGTCCCACTTGGTGTAGTGGCGGATCGATTCGCCCTGCACGTTCGCGGTGTGGGTCCAGTCGATCTTGGGACGACGCTTGGTCTCATTCATCGGGCCGGTGGCGCCGATGATGAACACCGGCGCGCGGTCGATGTAGGCGTAGTAGATGGCCAGGTTCGAGTGCAGCAGGCCGACGAGATTGTGGACGATCGCCACCATCGGCTTGCCGGTCGCGCGGGCGTAGCCGTGGGCGATCTGGACCGCTGTCTCCTCGTGCTGGCACAGCATCATATTGGGAACGTTCTTGCCGTAGTTCACGAGCGAGTCGTGAAGGCCGCGGTACGACGCCCCGGGGTTCAGTGCCGCGTACGGGAAGCCATAACGATGAAGCATGTCGACGATAACGTCGGAGTTATAGCGCCCCTTCTTGGCGACGACGACGCCCGAAGGCTTCGGCTCCGGAATCGGCTTGCGGAACGTCTTGCCGTTGGTCTTGCTGGTGGCTTTCGGCGCCTTGGTGGCCATCGTCTCCCCTTTCGTACGTTATCTTTGACGCAAACAGGGTCGGCACTTTAGGCAAGCGGTGCCGGTGCTGCAAGCGCGCACGCCGGCCGCACACCTCCGAACCGCCGAAAATCCGGGCATAAAAGACCCCGCCGGGACGCCCGCGGCGGGGTCTGCATGAAGACCGTGCGTACCGTTACTTGTTCTGAATCTGGATTTTGTCGGTGCGCGTCGTCGCGTCCTTCGCCTGCTGCAGGATGTCCTTGGGCTTCGCCGCGACCGTGTCGACGATCTTCTGCACCGCCGCGCCGTCGACCGGCGTGATCTCCAGCTTCGCCTTCTCGGCTTCGGCGAGGAAGTCCTTATCCTTCATGGTGGCATCGAACGCATCGCGCAGCGCCTTCAGCCGATCGGCGGGAATCGCGGGCGGCGCCGCATAGGGCCGGCCCATCGGCTGACCGGAGAACACCACCTCGAGCACGTCGCGATCGCGCTTGTTCTTGGCGAGATCGAGCACCAGCGGCACGTTGGGCAGATCGGGATGCTTGTTGAGGGCGATCTGGCCGGCGACGTAGATCTTGTTCTCCTTGAGCCATTGCGGCCGCGTCGCCACCACCGACGACCACGACCAGCCGCACCGGCCCTGCACCTCGCCGCGTTCCATGGCGAGATTGATGTCGTTGCCTCCCGGATAGCCGGTGATGAGGCGATAATGCGTGCCGAGCACGTTGTTCATCACCATCGGGAAGAGATCAGTGTCGGCACCCGGGCCAGTACCGCCGACGACGATCTCCTTGGTCAGGAAGTCCTCGGTGGTCTTGATTCCGGCCGAGGTCATGAACGCGCACACGCTGACCTCATTGTTGGCACTGCCGATCCAGGAAAGTTTGGTGGGGTCGAACTTGGCGCCGGGATTGCCCCACAACGCCTCCAGGAAATTGCCGCGACCGAAGGTGCCGAACACGCTGCCGTCCTTTGGCGCGATGCCGTAGAGCTCGTTGGCGACGAGAAGGCTTCCCGCGCCGGGCTTGTTGCGCGGCACGATGGCCGGATTGCCCGGAATGTGGTTTCCGATGTAGCGGGCGATCATGCGCGCGTAGACGTCGTAGCCGCCGCCCGCGGTGTAGCCGATCAGAAGATCGACCTGCTTACCCTTATAAAAGTCCGCGACGGACTGCGCCTCGGCGGACGCGCCGCCAATGCACAGCCCGAACGCCGCCGCACACGCGGCTCGAATGAAGATCGGTCGCAATGGGGTCATCTCGTGCTCCTCAGAACGGGATTTAATCCCGGGGCCTTCCCGAAGGCGCTCTGACGGCGCCGTTTCGCATCGACCCTAGCACAGGAGCGCGTCCGCTCCGGCCCGGAAATTGGCCGCTCCCCCGGGCCTCGTCCGCGGCGATACCAGCGGCTTAAAGTCCGGAGAACGCTGGGCGTCAGGCCGCCCGCTGCGTCGGCCGCGTGAGCTCCTCGATAAGGGCGAGGATCGCCGGCGAGACGTTCTTCTTGCGGTAGACGGCGAAGAACGCGAGACGGCCGAAGGTCGCGCCTAGGTCGACGAACTTCAGCCGGCCCTTGGCCTCGGGCAGCGCGCACAGCGAGTGGATGATGGCGACGCCGACGCCGCGTGCCGCGAACTCGCGCGCGGTCGAGCAGTTGCCGGCGTCGATGCAGCTCTTCACGTGGATGTTCGCCGCCGCGAACGTGCGGTCGATGTTGTCGCGAGTGAGCGAATGGCGCGCCAGCGTGAACAGCGTGTGCTCGGCGATGTCCTCGAGTCCGATGCGCTTCTTCTTCAGCAGCGGATGCCCTGGCGCGCAAGCGAGCGTAAGGCCGCTCTCGACCACGAACTCCTGCCCGAGCGTCTCGGGCAGCGCCGGGAACCGGCCGATGCACACGTCGACGTCGCCGACCTGGAGGTGTTCCAAGGCCTGGCGCGAGCTCAGGATCTGCACGTTGAGCTCGACGTGCGTGTTGCCGGCGATGAAGTCGCAGATGCGGGGCGCGAGGTACGTGCCCATCTCGCCATTGCAGATGGCGAGCGACAGCGCCGTCGGCGCGCTCTCGTGGCTGCGGAACTTCGCCAGCATGCCGTCAGCGCGGTCGAGCAGCGCATCGGCCTCCTCGGCGAACACCTTGCCGGTGGCGGTGAGGGTGACGCGGTTCGGCAGTCGATTGAGGAGCTTCATCCCGAGCCCCTCCTCCAGCCGGCGCAGGCTGAAGGACACCGCCGAGATGGTGAGGCCGAGGCGGTCGGCCGCCTTCTGCAGGCTGCCGTGGCGGGCGACGAGCTGGAACGCCCGCAGCTTCTTGAGATCGAGGTCTTCGGGAGTCATCCGTCGCTCCGCTACGCTTCGCTCGGCACCGGAAGGGCGTCCGAACCGCCTGTTGGCGGTCCGAAAACCATCGTTTTCGAGCTTGAGCCGAATTATAGCTGAGGTTGAATAAGCTTCAAATTTACATTACGGGGCGCACCGTTACAATCCGGCGACGCGGCCCTAGGCATCGACCGCCAAAAACGCCCCACGAGGGCAGAACAGTTGGCGTCCGCCGACGGGGGTCCGCGCCCCATACCATCGCGCACAGGTTCAGGAGAAAGACCGACATGGCGGAGCAATTCGTCGCCAAGACCTCCGAATTCAACGACGGCGATCGCCGCATCGTCATCCACAAGGACATCGAAATCGGCGTCTTCCGCGAGAAGGGCCAGTTCTACGCCTACTCCAACAACTGCGTGCATCAGGGCGGTCCGGCCTGTGAAGGCCTGACGATCGCCAAGGTCGAGGAGCGGATCATGCCGGACAAGACGTCCCGCGGCCTCTACTTCTCGGAAAACGAGATGCACTTTGTCTGCCCGTGGCATGGCTACGAGTACGACATGAAGACCGGCGAGTGCGTCGCCGACCGCCGCCTCAAGCTCAAGAAGTTCCAGGTCGTCACGAAGGGCGACGACGTCTATGTCGTCGTCTGAGCGAGTGGTCCGGATGGCGAAAGCGGTACGTAAACCGGCCAAGGTGACGTCGGCGCCGAAGCGTCCGAAGGCCGCGGTGCGCCCCGTCGCCCAAAGGGCGGCAAAGGCAAACAAGCCGAAGGCCGTCCCCGTCGCCGCGCCCGCGTCGAATCTGTCGAGCGAGGCCATCGGCGTCGCCCAGCAGATCGAGCAGGCGCTGAAAGAAGGGCGGCTCGACGTGCTGACGCCGGAGGCGATGCAGGTTTTGATCGCCGCACTGTGCAAGCTCTACTCGGCGAACGTCGAGCAGGGTGCGCCCTATCTGCCGGTGAACTCGCGCTCGGGCGTCACGCCGACCGACGTCATGGTGGTGGCGAGCAAGCTGCTGCGCGCCACCAACCTGCAGGTGTTCGAGCTCGGCATGTGGCAGAGCTGGACCGGTCGCTGATCCCCGTCGTCCGAAGGGCGACCCATTCGAACGACGTACGTATAAGTTAGAGAAGAACCAGGAGAAGACCCATGGAACAACTCATCGCCGACCACGGCCGACGGGTATCGGTTGAGGAGCTCAACACCACGAAGCTCCTCGCCCACGCCACCCAGCAGGCGATCAAGCGCAAGTACGATGACATGCTGATCATCGACTGCGACGCCCATCACTACGAGAACGAGAGCTACGGCGAGTGGCTCGACTTCATGGAGAACGACGTCCTGAAGCAGCTCGTCACGGCGGGCCGCGGCTTCGGCCGCCGCGCGATCGTTCCGCACAACATCGGCTACCAGGACATGGGCGGCCGCATTCCGCGCTACCCGCTCCGCTCGTCCGAGAAAGTCGGCAAGGGCGGCGACACCGTCGCGCACCGCGACGTCGTTCTCGGCCAGCGCTGGATGGACGCCATGGGCGTCGACTACTCCTGCATGTTCCCGACCGGAATGCTGAACATCGGGCTCCACCCGCAGAAGGAAATGGAGGCCGATCTGTGCTGGGGCTACAACAAGTGGCTCACCGAGAAGGTGCTGCCGGAGTCCGGCGGCCGGCTGTTCTCGGCGCTGTGCCTGCCGTTCTCGGATCCCGACGAGTGCCTGCGCCACGTCGAGACCTTCGGCCATCGTCCGGGTGTCACCGGATTCATGGTGACGACGGTCCGCACCCTGCCGGTGCACGACAATGCCTACATGAAAGTCTACCGGGCGATGGAGGAGCGCGGCCTGTCGCTGGCGTTCCACTCGGGCCCGAACTGGCTCGAGCCGGTGTTCCGCTCGTGCAACCGCTTCATCTCGGTGCATGCGCTCGGTTTCAGCTTCTACAACATCCTTCACTGCACCAACTGGGTCATCAACGGCCTCGGCGAGCGCTTCCCGAAGCTCCCGGTGATCTGGATCGAGGGTGGCCTGTCGTGGATCCCCTTCCTGATGCAGCGCCTCGACCACGAGTACATGATGCGCTCGTCGGAGTGCCCGACGCTGAAGAAGAAGCCGTCCGACTATATGCGCGACATGTACTACTCGACCCAGCCGATCGAGCTCCAGGACATGGAAGCGGTGGAGTGCACGTTCCGGATGATGAACGCCGAGACACAGCTCCTCTACGCCTCGGACTACCCGCACTGGGACTTCGACCTTCCGTCGACGATCTACGACCTGCCCTTCCTCTCGGACAAGGCCAAGCACTCGATCCTCGGCGGCAACTCGCACCGTCTGTTCAAGCTGCCGCCGCGCAACGACAAGCAGAAGGCCAATCTGCAGAAGCACGGCCTGCTCGTCGCCTAACGGAGGCAGAGCGTCAGGCGCCCGTCTATGACAGGGCGCCGGAGACCGAAACCCGCCGGAGGCACCTCCGGCGGGTTTTGCTTTATCGGCGTCGAGGGCCGTTACTGAGCGACGCCTTCGACGGCGAAGATGCGAAGTTTGCCGTACTGGTCGCCGATCTTGCGCGCCGCCAGATACTCGGGCGACGTGTAGGCGGCCCGCGCCTTATCGAGGCTCTCGAACATCGAGACCACGACGCGGGCCCGCGGCGGCTCACCCGAGAGCGAGGCCGTCCGGCCGCCGCTCACCAGCACCTTTTGTCCGCTGTCGCGCAGCGCCTTCTGGGCGAGCGGGACGTACTCCTTCGCGTAAGCGTCGGCGTTCGTCAGATCGATCTCGGAGATGACGTACGCCGGCGGTGTTGCCTGAGCGTGAAGTCCTTCGACGGCGGCCGCGCCGACCGCGACGCCACCGAGCATGGCTAACGCAACTGCGTTCAGCATTCTCATAATGTCCTCCCCCGTCTGGCGGACCGAAGTGTCGGCCGCCGTGCCGTCACGATCTGCCTTTCGCTGGAAATGTGCCAGTGTCCGTGGCTGGCCGGATTCGGCCCCTGAAACGTACACCTCCGGGCAAACCCTCATCCGTCGCTCTGGAACGCCAGGCGGACGGCCGATTTTGCCTTTATGGGCTGGATTGGGATAATCGCGCCATACGCTCAGGAGATCCCATGGTTCGCTGCAGTCACCTCAACACGATCGAGATCGTCGAGCCGAGCGCCGAAGGGTGCGAGGAATGCCTGAAGACGGGCGATACCTGGGTGCATCTGCGGCTGTGCCGCACGTGCGGCCACGTCGGCTGCTGCGATCAATCGAAGAACCGGCACGCGACCAAGCACTTCCGCGCCACCGGCCATCCCATCATCGAAGGCTGGGATCCACCCGAAGGTTGGGGCTGGTGCTACGTCGACGAGGTGATGTTCGATCTCGGACAGGCGCGCAATCCGCGGTGAGGGACGAAGGTCCTCCCCTGTTTTTTCATCATGATCGGCGAAGGCCGACCATGGCGTAAAAGAAAGGTTGCGCGCCCGGCCCGCTACGTCCCGCTCGGCTGAAGGAAGCGGTGGATCGCTTGCACCACGACCGAGCCTTCGCCAACGCCGGATGCAACGCGCTTGACCGAGTTGGCGCGCACGTCGCCGACCGCGAATACGCCCGGCCGCGAGGTCGCGTATGGCGAGGTCATGCCGTAGGTATCGGGCGTGCGACCGGTAATGACGAATCCCTTCTCGTCGAGGTCGAGGCAGCCCTTGAGCCATTCGGTGTTGGGCGCGGCGCCGATCATCACGAACAAATTGCTTATGTCGCGCGCCTCCAGCGCGCCACTCTTGCGTTCGGTCCACAACACGCGGCGCAGCAGTTCGTCACCGGCCAACGCCGTCACCTCGGTGAACGGGTGCACGGTGATGCGCGGCGAGGTGTTGATGCGCTGCACGAGGTAGTCGGACATCGTCGCCGACAGCGCGCCACCCCGGACCAGGATGTGGATGTGGCGCGCGGTGCGGGAGAGGAACACGGCCGCCTGGCCGGCCGAGTTGCCGCCGCCGACGACGGCGACCTCCTCATTCTCGCACAGCCGCGCCTCCATGGCGGTGGCGGCGTAGTGGATCCCCTGCCCTTCGAATCTCGCGTAGTCGGTGACATCGAGGCGGCGGTAGCGCGCCCCCGTGGCGACGACGATGGCCTTCGCGGTCACATGCGCGCCGCCCTCGAGCTCGATCGTGTACGGTCGCCGGTCGCAGTGAAGCCGCACCGCCGGCCGCGAAATGGCGAGCCGCGCGCCGAACTTCTGCGCCTGCACCTGGGCGCGCCCGGCAAGCGCCATGCCCGAGATGCCGGTGGGAAAGCCCAGATAGTTCTCGATTTTCGAGCTCGTCCCCGCCTGCCCGCCGGGGGCGAGCGACTCGATGACGATGGTGTCGAGCCCCTCGGATGCGCCGTAGACCGCCGCCGCGAGGCCCGCCGGTCCCGCGCCGACCACGGCAAGGTCGTAGACCCGCGCGGGATCGAATGCCTCAGTGAGACCGAGCGCGTCGGCGAGATCGCCGTTGAGCGGATTCTTGAGCAGCCGGTGATCGGGCAGAATCACGACGGGCAGCTGCGCCTGAGTGATGCTGCAATGGGAGATGAAGCCGCCCGCGTCGGCATCGGCGTCTGTGTCGAGGAGGCGGAATGGATAGCCGTTGCGGCCGAGGAAGCTTTGGATGCGCAGCGTGTCGCCGCTGCGGCCGGAGCCGACCAGGTCGACGCCGCCCTGGTGGTGTCGGATCAGGCCGACGCGCCGCAGGATGAAGGCGCGCATGATGATCTCGGCGATGTCTGGCTCGCCGGTCATCAGGTGGCGGAAATCGGCGCGGGTGACGCGCACCACGCGGCCGCCGTCGAGCAACCGCGCCGTCATCAGGTTGGCGTGCTGGTTGAAGAGATCGAGCTCGCCGGTGAACTCACCCGGCTCGTGGATGCGGACTACGGTCTTGGTGTCGTCGGCCGATGTATCGGAGATCTCGACACGACCTTCACGCACGAGGAAGAAGTCGAGGCCGCGCTGGCCGCGCGAGAACAGGACCTCGCCTTCGGCCACCGCCTCCTCCTTGCCGTAGGCCGCGACGCGGAGCTGCATCTCCTCGGAGAGCCGCGGGAAGGTCTGCGCCTCCCGCGCGTAAGGATCGTCGGGATCGAGCGCGGGGGAAACCGGGGGAGACGTCACGATAGTGGCCATCGCGGAACGGTAGGCCCGGGCAGAGGCAACGGCAAGGGCATCCGGATTCACCGGGGGCAACCGGCGGTTTGCGTCGGACTGCGGTGTCAAAAAACCGGGCGCTCCCCCGTCACGCGAGCGGAGCGCCCCGTCAAGGTGTCACGAGATCAGACCGTCGTGGTTGCCGTCGACGCCGACCGAGAAGGTGGTGCCGAGGGCATGATCGCCGTCCTGGTCGACCGCATTGATCCCGAACGTGAACGTCTGGTCCGGCACCGGATTCGGGGTCTTCACCTCGAAGTTTTCAATGCGCACACCGTCGTTGGCGCCGCCGTCGGGGAAGGTGAAGCGGTAGTAGACCTGATCGAAGCTGGTGTTCGACGACACCTCGAAGTTCTCGAATACGGCATTGCCCTTCGGAAGCTGGATCGTATCGGTCTCGTGATCGATCACCACGCCGTTGTCGACCGTCCACCACTCGATGGTCACCGACGGCTGGTTGCCTATGCCCTGAATGTCGAAGCGCAGCCCGAAGATCTCATTGTCGTCGGGGTGTGCCGCGTTCCACGCCGCGTCCTGGGCGAAGAATCCTTCGTTCGGGTTCATCTGCGACGCCTGGCCGCCCTTGACGCCGAAGCCGACGCTGTCGGGATTGAGATCGTCGTTCGTTCCCGAATCCTTGGGCACCGTGGTCGGATCCGTCACGATTCCCGTCGGGAAGATCAGGCCATTGAACAGGACGCTGTGGTTGTCGGTGGTGCTGGTGGTCGGAACGCTCAGCGTCTCCTGCGGGCTGCCCGACGGCACGGCGGCGAAGTTCAGCGACTGGAAGGACAGGACCGGATCCTTCAGCACGCTGAACTTGTAGCTGTCGTTGTCGATGACGATGTGGAACGTCCCGGTCGAATCCGTCGCCGCGTTCGGGGTGGTATCGGCCGTGTCATCCGCCGTCCAGCCCGACGGCAAGCTGGTGAAGTAGACTTCGCCCGGCTTGTCGACGCCCATCGACAGATTGGTCAGCGCCACATCGCCGGTGTCGGAGCCGGCCGAAAAGTCGACTTTCGTTCCGGTGGCCTGCGAGCCGATGGTCGGCCCGTCGTCTTCGAACTTCAGGTGGGCGCCGAGGTCCTCCGACACCGTATTTTCGCTGGTCGACGTCGACTCGAGGCGGGTCTCGAAATTCTCGAGCCGCACCCCCGCGTTGGTATCGCCGCCGGCATACGTGAACCGCACGTAGATGCCGTCGACACCCTGCGACGCATCCATCGTGTAGTTTTCGAAGACACTGTTGCCCTTCGGCAGGGTCACCGTGTCGTTGACATGATCGATGACCACGCCGTTGTCGACCGACCACCACTCGATGTTCACCGCCGCCAGGTTGCCGATGCCCTGGATGTCGAAGCGCAGGCCGGCGATCTCGTTGTTGTTGGTCGCGGCGTCAGCCGGCACCCACGCCGCATCGCGGGCGACGAAGCCCTCGTTCTGGTTCATCTGCGAGGCCTGGCCGCCCTTGACGCCGAACCCGACGCTGTCGGGATTGAGGTCGTCGTCCGTTCCGGGATTGGTCGGCACCGAGGTCGGGTTCGCCACCGCCCCTGTCGGGAAGATCAGGCCGTCGAACAGGATGTTGTGATTGTCTGTCGTGCTGGTGGTCGGCACCGTTAGGGTCTCGACCGGGCTGCCCGACGGGATCTTCGAGAAGTCGAGCGGCAGGAAGTCCGTCGTCGTGGTGGTGGTCGTCTCCTGAAGGTTGATCTTTCCGGTGAGATCGAGCTGGTCGGCGTCGTCGATCAGGTCGGTGCCGGTGTGCTTCAACGGCTCGTACAGCACCATGTAGACCTTCGCGTCGGTCACCGATGGGCCGGTGTCGGTCGCATCGAGGATGACCGCGAACGAAACGTCGCCGTTCGATGTCTTGCCGAGGATGATGTTGGCATTGCTCGGATCGGTGGCCAGCGAGATCAAATTCCCGGCTTCGTCGGTGAAGCCGGTCGACAGCGGCTCGGTCCCGTTGACCTTCAGCGCGAGCCCGCTGAGCCCGGTGACATTGATCATGTCGTCGCGTTCGGCGACCTGCGGGAAGCTGGTGACCGCGGGGTGCTGCAGCGTGTTGAGATGGGTGACGAGGGTCGAGTGCGCCGCTGCCCAGGTTGCATAGTCGATATCGTTGTCGGTCGCATGTACCCCGGCAGCTTCGTCGAGGGTGAGATCGCCACTGATGATGCTTACCATGAACGTTTCCTCCCCTATGTGGGCTCCTTCGCGGGCCCGGGTTGAGCGCCGGAGCAACACGGCGTGCGCGCCGGCACGACAAAGACCGTTGGCACGCAGCACCGAAAAACCGGGCCGCGTGCGGCGTACGCTGGATGTGCGATGTGAGGGCGGTGATACGACGCGTCGCTCGGCGTCGTCTGTTCAAAATAGATCACCCGCGAAAAATTCCGCGCCTCGAACCCGAGGAGCGCGCAGGACTCTTATGGAAGTTCGGCTATGGAAATTTCGGCGTGGCGACGAGCGCGCGACGAATCCGCGTGCTTATCGAAGGGCTACGTCAGCGAGACTGTCCGCGACGAGTCGTTGACGTTGCGCAACGACCCCACCGATCACGGCGACGCGGAGCCTGTCCGTTTCGTGTCGCGCCGGGTCATGGCGAGTGAAGCGGTGACATCGGCGGGAAACACCTATTTTGCGTTGCCTTTTGATAGACGCTTTGCGATGGTGCGCGCTTCGACTAGGGGGCATTACGCACCCTTTTCACGCACCAGTCCGGGGGGACAAACAGAGGGGATCGGCGCCGGCAACGACCGGCGCGGCGCGTTGTCAACGCGCCGCCATGCGTCAACGCAAAAGAGAGCGCATTCGAGTCTGCGTGCATTCGTCAGTGCGTGGGAGCGACGGCGGGAGGTTCCCCATGGCGGACATCGCACTTGGCGCGTTCGAGTCGGACACGTTCCTCTCAGGCAACGGCGCGGGTCGCCGCCCCACGCATTGGCGACGCGGCGACGTCGTGTTCTCGCAAGGAGATCCCGCCGATGCGGTGTTCTACATCCGCAAGGGCCGCGTGAAGGTGACGACGTTGTCGCCCCACGCCAAGGAAGCGGTGGTCGCGATTCTCGGCCCCGGAGACTTCTTCGGCGAAGGCTGTCTCGCCGGTCAGGGCACGCGCATCGGCACCGTCGTCGTCATGAGCGACGCGACGACCGTGCGCATCGAGAAGGCAGCCGTGATTCGCGCGTTGCACGAGGAAACCGCATTTTCCGAGCTGTTCATGACTCACCTGCTCGCACGCAACGTGCGCATGGAAGCAGACCTCATCGACCAGCTCTTTAACTCGAGCGAAAAGCGCCTCGCGCGACTCCTTCTCCTGCTCGCCAACTACGGCCAGGACGGCGGCCCGCAACCGGTCGTCGCGAGCCAGCAGACACTCGCCGAGATGATCGGCACGACGCGGGCGCGCGTCAGCTTCTTCATGAACAAGTTCCGCCGCCTCGGCTTCATCGACTACGACGACCAGATCGTCGTTCGCAGCTCGTTGCTCACCGTCGTGCTCAGCGACAACGCTCACGTGGTGCGAGGCTTCGGCACCGGTAGCGGCTAGCGCAAGACCTTGAGAATCGGCGACTTCGCCAAGGTCTGGAATACCACGCAGTAGCGCTCGGTGAGCTTGTAGAGCGAGTCCAGCTGCTCGGGCGTCGCGTCGGAATCCACGTCGAAGGTCAGCCGGATCTCCGAGAACCCCACGGGCGCAGTCTTATCGACGCCGAGCGTGCCGCGGAAGTCGAGGTCGCCCTCGGCCCGTACCGCCCCTGCTCGCACGGTGATGCCGAGCGCCGTCGCGACCGCGTTCATGGTGACGCCGGCACAGGCAACGAGTGCCTCCAGCAGCATGTCGCCCGAGCACAGCGAAAGACCATCGCCGCCGGTCGCGCGATGGAGCCCCGCCCGGACCATCGCCCTCCCCGTCTCGACATTGCATGTCACGCTCTCGCCGAGCGCGCCCGATGCCTTGAGGGTGATCTTCGCCGCCGCCGGATCCTGCCGGTATTTGTCCTTGAGCGGCGCCTGCACGGCGCGCAACTGGTCGCGGTCCATCGGTCACCTCCGGGGTCGTGGGTGTGCCCCTTGTAGCGCGAGACCGGCACGGATCAACCGTCAGGCCCTTGGCAGGAGTGTCGCCGCTCTCTAGAAAGGACCGACAAGAAAGGAACCCCACCTCATACCGGGAGAACACAGGCCATGAACGCCGACGCCAAGAAAATCGCCTTGCGCATGATTCCCTACGGCATCTACGTGCTGACCGCCGACGACGGCAAGACCGTCGCCGCGGCCACCGTGAACTGGGTGACCCAGACCTCGTTCGCACCCCCGCTCGTCGCCGTGGCGATCAAGGCCGATTCTCACGCCTACGCAGTGGTGAAGAACGCCGGCACCTTTGCCCTCAACATGCTCGGCAAGGACGGCAAGGGCGCGGCCTTCACCTTCTTCAAGCCGGCCGAGGCGGCCGACGGCAGGATCGGTGGCCAGCCCTACACCAAAGGTGCCACGGGCGCGCCACTGCTCACCGCGGCGCCGGCCGCGGTCGAATGCCGGGTCAAGCAGATCGTCGCCGAAGGCGACCACCACACCGTCATCGCCGAGGTCGTCGAAGCCCACCTGCCGAAGCCACCCACCGGCCGCCCCGATGCCGCGATCCTCGAGATGAAGGACCTCGGCGACAACGTGTTCTACGGCGGCTAGGCGAGCCGCGCTTCACGCGAAAGCGCATTGACGGGCCGCGGCCGAACGCCGGACAATTCGGCCGCGCGCCCTTGCCGAAACCATAAGAGAAGTCGCCGGCGTAAAAGAACGAATAAGAGAATAAGGACAGCCCGATGACACCGACCCGCTTCCTCCGCTCGCCCCGCCCCCGCTGGGCGCTCGCAGCGGCCGCCCTGTCGCTCGTCGTCGGGCTGACCCAGTGCTCATCGCCGCCGCCGCCGCGATTCGTGACGCCGACGCCCGCGACCCAAGTGCCCGAGGTCAAGCAGACCTTCTCGCTCACCAACGCCGACATCGATACGCTCAAGAAGCAGGCCGGCACCGGATCGGGTGCTGCCGCCTATCGCCTCGCACTCTATTACGAGACCGTGCGCCACGACGACGCGGAGGCGAAGCGCTGGATGAAGGCGTCGGCCGAGAGCGGCGACATCGGCGGCATGTACGGCTATGCGTCGTACCTCAAGGGGTCGAGCGACCCCGACGATCGGGCGACGGCGCGCACCTGGCTCGAGAAGGTCGCGGCCACGGGCGACGACGTCTCGAAGTCCGTCGCGCGGCGCGATCTGCGCGAGCTGGACGCGGCGGCCAAGACGGACAACTAGCACCCCGCACGCGCAGGCCAGCCTCATGACACCCCTTCTCCGCTCCCCCCGCGCCCGCTGGCTTCTCGGCGCCGCCGTTGTCTTCGCCGTCGCGGCGATCGCGCTGATGCGCCAGGAAGCGCCGCGCAACCTGCCGGCGCCCGCCCCCTCGCCCGCGTCGACCCAGCCGCAGGCGACGCAGCCACCCAACACCAGGTCGACGTTCGCGCTCACCAGCGCTCAGATCGAGACGCTGACGAAGCAGGCGACGTCGGGCTCCGGGCCCGCAGCCTATCGCCTCGCGCTCTACTACGAGACCGTGGCCCGCGACTACACCGAGGCGAAACGCTGGATGAAGGCGTCAGCCGAGAACGGCGACCTCGGCGGCATGTACGGCTACGCCGGCTACCTCAAGGGATCGAGCGATCCCGCCGATCGCGCCACGGCGCGTACCTGGCTCGAGAAAGTCGCGGCCAGGGGCGACGACGTATCGAAGTCGGCGGCGCGCCGCGACCTGCGCGCATTGGACGCGCAGAAGTAGAATTCTGCGCAGCAACGTTTTCGGGCTTCACGCAATTCTCGCAAGAGCGGGGCGCCGCTCTGCCCGTTTCGCGCCACGGAAAGCTCATTCGGCCGCCGTCCCGCCAAGCCGGTAAAAATCGCAGCCCTTCGCCTCGCATCGTGGCTGTCGAGCTTCGCTGCGAAACGCTCGACCGAAGCGAAGGTCGCCGGGATGGTCATGTTTTCCTTCACACGTATGCGCGCAATCGGCCGATCCGAGGCGCCTGCGCGCGCCGAACGCCCCTGCGTGGAGAGCGGGCGCGTTGTCGGCGCGAGCGTGACCGGACGCGATCTGCGCATCGACCTCATCCGCGGGCTTGCGCTGTGGATGATCTTCCTCGACCACACCGCCGGGAATCCGCTCAACCGGATCACCTACGGTCATGTCGCCCTCCCCGACGCGCTCGACATCTTCGTGTTCCTGTCGGGCCTCTCCTGCGGCATCCTCTATGGCAAGCTGATCCTGGCCCACGGATTCGTCGCCGCGCAGACACGGGCGCTGCGTCGCGCCGGCCAGCTCTATGTCGCGCAAGTGCTGATCGGATTCGTCAACATCGCGTGCTACTTCGCCTTTCGGCCCCTCCTCGACAGCGACTACCTCGCCACATACGACGTCGCTCTGCTCGCCCAGGAGCCGTTGCGCGCCGTCGGCGCCATGCTGGGGCTCGTCTATACGCCGCAGATGATGGACATCCTGCCGCTTTACCTGATCCTGGTGCTGGCGACGCCGGCATTCGTCCTTCTCCTCACCCGTTCGCAGGCGGTGGCGCTCGCCCTGAGCGCGAGCCTCTGGCTCGCCGCCGCCGCGATTCCGGGGTTTACGATTCCGAGCCTCGGCCTGGCCGGTGAGGCGTCGTACGACCCGTTCTCGTGGCAGTTGCTGTTCTGCATCGGACTCTGGCTGGGCAAGCGTCACTACGTCGACGGCGTGCCGTTCCGCCCACGCCGGTCCCTGCTGGCTGTGTGCTGGATGATCGTCGCCATCGGCTTCGCCGCCCGTCATGCCGGCATGCTCTTCGGCGACCCCGACGCGTACGCCTGGGCGGTCGAACCGTCGGTGGTGCGGAGCCACATCCACCCGGCGCGTCTCATCAACTTCCTGGCCTGGGTATACCTGGTGGCGGCCTATCTCCGTGCCGATTCCGGCTTGGTACGTAGCCGATGGACCGAGTCGCTGCGGCTGTGCGGGCGGCATTCGCTCGAGGTGTTCTGTGCCGCCGCCCCGGTGAGCATCGTCGCGACCATCGCCGTCCTGAAATACGGCCCCACGTTTACCCTCGAGGCGATCGCTACTGTCACCGGCGTCGCCGCAATGATTGCGGTCGCGCGGTTCATGGACCACAGACGGATGCGACGACGGCACGCCCGCGATGTCGCTCCCGAGCGACGGCTGCAACGCGCTGGCGCGAGGACGTAGCGAACCGCGGCCTTTGTCCGACGCCACGCTCGGATCGGCTCCGCTGCACGCAATCACCCATTGCGCACCGGTGAAGCCGCGCATCGCATCCCGTGATGCCGCTGCCGCCTATTTGCTGTTTGGCGTTCGCGACGCTTCCGTGCTTTGACCCGCTCATGGACGGGTCCATGAGCGTGTCACGCGTGGTGGGCGGCCGTCTGTCCGCCCTGGCGTTGCCGATGACGGCGGGCGCAATCCTCGGACTGGCCCTCGCCTGCATCATCGCGCCCATCCGCTGGGACGATCAGTCGTTCTACACCTGGATGGCGCCGCGGCTGCTCGACGGCTATCGCCTCTACGGCGCCGACCTCCAGGACACCAATCCGCCGCTGATCGCCTGGATCAACATCCTGCCCACGCTGCTGGCGCGGGCGACCGGCGCTACGCCGCACGCAAGCTTCGTCGCCTTCGTCACGGCGCTCGCCGTCGGTGCGATCGTCTGGTCGCTGCGCCTCGCCCGCTCGGACCGGCGGGCATCCGAGGCCCTGCCATGGCTCGCCGTGCTTCTGGTCTACGCGACCGTGATCCTGCCGAGCGTCTGGTGGAAGCTCAGCGAGATCTCGGCACTCGGCATGGGGCTCCGCTACGACTTCGGCCAGCGCGAGCATTTCCTGGTGCTGCTCGTGCTGCCCTACCTGTTCGCCGCCGCCCGCCGCCTCGCCGGTGAGCCGCTGCCCGGCCTCGAGGCGCTCGCCGTCGGTCTCGTCGCGGCGCTGGGCTTCTGTATAAAGCCGCAGTACCTGACGGTGGTCGCCGCCGTCGAGGCGGTGATCGTCGTACACGCCCGCTCGCTGCGGCCGCTGGTCCGCCCGGAACTGGTGGCGCTCGTCCTCGGCGGCCTCGCCTATTGCGCGATCGTGTGGCTGGTCACACCCGGGTATTTCGCCGTGATCCCGACGTTCGCCGCGATCTACGGCGATTTCGGCCACCAGACGGCCTGGCAGATCATGCTGCTCAGCAAGTACCACTTTGCCGTCGCCGCGGCGGCGGTGCTCGGCCTGGTACTGCTGCGCGGCGCCGGAGCGATGCGGCCCGCGGCAGCGGTCGTCCTCGCCGCCGGCATCGCCGCGTTCGCGGCCTTCCTCCTCCAGGCCAAGGGCTGGACCGACCATCTTCTGCCGGCCGACACCTTCATCACCGTCGCCATCGGCCTCGCGCTGATCGGCCGCGACACCCGCTCCGCGCCCGACCGCCGAGGTCCGGTCATGGATCTCGCCACCGCCGCCATCGCCGGCGCGAGCTGTCTCGTGGCCCTCGCCTTCTATTATCCGGCGCGCGCGGCGGAATGGGCGGACAGCGTCTGGGCCCACCACATCGCCGCGTTCAACGCGGCGACCGCCGCCTACCCGCCCGGCACGGGATTCCTGATCCTCAGCGAGGCCATCTACTCCCAGTACGACATCGCGATGGACCGCGGCTTCGTCTGGGCGTCGCGGTATCCGTTCCTGATCCTGCCGGAGGAGACCATCCGCGCCGAGAGGACGGGCGATGATGCGCGGCACTCCGGTTATCCCGTCATCTCGGACGTGCTCGGCGCGAGCGGACGCCGGGGTCCCGACGCGCGCCAATACGCAACGATGCTCCGCCGTCAGGTCGTCGAGGATTTCGAGCGCTGGAAGCCGGCGATCGTTCTGGTCCAGCGCTGCGGCGATCCCGTCATGGAGCCCTGCCTGTTCGGCGAGGGCTTCCGGGTCGTCGACTGGCTGAAGGCCAACCCGGCGTTTTCGGCCATCTGGTCGCACTACGCGTTCGACCGAAGCCTGTGGCGCTTCGATCTCTATCTCCTGAAGGGGTCGGGCCCGCACTGAGCGCCCGATCGTCGCGCGAACGTCTGAGGGTCGTCATGCACCACGGCGTCGCCCAATCGGAACCCGAGCGCCCGCGCGAGGCGCCCGCCGCCGCGAGCCCCGAGCCCGGCCTCCGCGGCCCCGAGCTCACGGTCGTCATCCCGACCTTCAACGAACGCGACAACGTCGAGCCGCTCGTCGGC
>Ga0310811_10001577_pt1 | contig 28432 bp, 47 predicted proteins | sample YCmetagenome_FD_207642 | JGI IMG/M metagenome (GOLD analysis project Ga0310811, IMG submission 207642) | Soil microbial communities from experimental microcosm in Duke University, North Carolina, United States - YC | ecosystem: Engineered > Artificial ecosystem > Soil microcosm > Unclassified ... | reverse complement strand
CTCGGTGACCCGACTCCGGCCCGATTCCCCATGTAAACCTGACCATGTCGTAATCTAGCGTCAGTATGACGGTATCACTTCATAGTAAGATTGGGGGTGAATATAGTCGCTGACTGTATTAGGTCCAGTTCATTAGGAATAGTTGTATCATCTTAACAACCAAAAGTGGTCCTACATACCACTTGTGAAGTATACTAGGTACGGCTATCAAACGGGACCTCAATAATATTAATCTACTCATACTGCTTCACGCCTCCGAGGCGATGCACGTAGAATATCATCCACCCTGTTCACATCCAAAGTTAAGCGATAAATCATGGTCCAGAAGGTGAACTGCATACCTTATTATCATCTCTGCCGCTTCGCTTGCACTGACCACAACCTGCCGCTTCAGTTTATAGCTCTCCGTAACACCTAATTGTCTCATCGAACCAATGGTGCCCTGGTTCATATCTGAAAATCATGAGTTCAATCCATACCTGAAAAGCACACAGTCATACCGAGTCCGGCATCTGACTGTCCCTCATAATGTGCGGCTCTTAGCTTGGCAACGAGGTCGCTCGAATCATAACCAGCATTGTCCGCGAGGATGGTTGGTATTTGTTTCAGAGCACGACTGAATGCTTCTGCAGCTATTGCCTTCTTTCCCTTGATCTTCCGCGCGGCCCCCTCTACAGCGCAGCTCATTAACATCTCGGAACATCCACCGCCCAAGACAATGCGTGTCTCTTTGACTGTTTGCGATAAGACAGAAAGCGCATCATGCAACGAGCGCTCGGCCTCGTCAACCATCTGATTGGTTGAACCACGAAGCACAACAGTGCAGGCTTCACCCGCAGCAACACCAGAGAATTTTATAAGCTATAATTCCTGATTAGCTCAAATCAGCCAACAGGTAACGACGCTAACCTTATCCTCGCCAATGATGATTTCCTCGATCAGATCGCACTTCCCAAGCTTCACTAAATCTGGTCTGTCGAATGTGCTTGCAATCTCACCGCCGGTGACGAGCGATAGCCGCTCAACACCCTCAAAATCGGCGTGCTCAATCACCATGACACCCTTCTCTGCCAAGAGAGACTCGGGGTAATTGTAGATGAGCTGCCGATTGACAAAGCAATTAATACCATGTCCGGCGATCGCGTCCACTTTAGCTTTCATTTTTTCCTAAAATGCGTCATTAGACAATTAAGAAGGCCATAAAAGCGTGCGGGTACCCGTTCAGCCCGCTCAAGCTCAGCAAGTTTTCCAGTTGAGTCCACCTTTACTCTGGCTCCAAAGATCTTGATCTTATCAGTGTCCATTGCTTTTGAGGAACTCTTTAGTCCTAGATCAATACGAGATGGACCCACACTTACAGGTGTTGGCAATTAGAATTTTTGCGTTCTCCATCCGTTTGGGCGAGTTCACGGCAATGGTTTTGTCGAGAATGAAACCTGTATGAGATATGTTCATGAGATGAGTGGGATTCATTGTATCTGTTAACTAACCTTCGTCAAGGTACGAGTCTGTGAGTTTTCCTCCGACCTTTTTGATTACCTGAATATGCTCCAGATCTGTTGACCCCTAGACGATAGTCAACATTAGTGTCATATACAGCATTTCCGATATACCTTTAATCGAAGCACAGCATCTACAGCCAGGTTGGCAAAGTAATCTTTTTCTTGTGATAAGACTTTTGATGACAAAGTCGTACGCGCAATGTTGAAAAGATCCTGGCGGAACTGGACAGTATCAGAGCTATTTGAGAATACAGACCAAGTCATCCCCGTAAGAAATAAAGAGCGGCACCGAAAAACGCGAAAACATACGCGTGATCGACCGCTGCATTCTCCAGAGCTGCAAGCGCAGCAATGCTTGCGACCCGGTATCCCTCCACAATCGTCTGAGGATGTATTTTCATTGCAACCAACTTCTCTGCTTCCCTCAGCAGCTCTGCTGCTAGCACACACACGCTCGTTGTTCCATCCCCTACTTCATCGTCTTGGACTTTTGAGATGTTGACGAGTATCTTGGCAGCTGCATTGTCGAGCTGGATGGACTTCAGGATCGTCGCACCATCATTAGTCACCTGAATATCTCCTGAAGATGCCGATTGCAGAATCTTGTTCATGCCTTTTGGTCCAAGCGTTGATTTCACGAGGTCGCCGAGAGCGAGGGCGCCGACGAAAGATGATAAACGGGCATTTTCAGCTTTCTCCTCTGTTGCCTGCAGAACAATAGACGTCATACGAAGTGCAAAAAACATCAAGCTGCCAGAGCCTACCTGTTGACCGAAAATGTGCATGGACATGGTTACAGTTTTGGATATTGCGGAACAAGATTACAGTTAATCGTGCACCACAAAGAAATGCAGATTAGAATCATGAAATCAGTATTTCTAATTGTCCCCAATGCGAACAACACCCCTGTTTAGTATTCATTTTCTATGTTCTACATGTACTGGTGCAGAGATCATGTACATCCATCCCCGGTGTTTACATAGTACTCCAAAGTCCCATATCAGCTATGTAACTTTGCCGAACTCCCCACCACTCCCGTCACGGTATGTCAACTAAGTAGATGGAATCGGGGACTTTGCTGCAACCCCACACAACCAGATGACAGATTCCTTGATGGCTTCCGTTACCTCTTCTGTGCTCAGAGGCTGATCAACAGGTGGACAATGCAGGAAAATGACTTTAGTGGTCGACTTATCAGCCTTTCCACTTGCTCGTTTACTCTCGGCTAGTGAGCAGTAATAGATGAAGTCGCAAAGGTAGTGTCCTGCGTCCAGGGACGAATATATTTGCTTCCAAAATTATGTCAATATTTCTGACAAGATACACGCAGATCATTCTCACCTCGATGCCCAGCTTTTTGAGGTGGTGCACAAGCTTCTCTACATCAATTTCTGTGAAAATCTCCTCGGGGAACGACTCGTATCCCTTTCCAAATCCACGCTTAGGTGGTTCTGTACCATCAACAGGTGGTTCAATGAGGTATTCACTTAAACGTGCTCTTTCCATCCTCTCCATCTCCGAAGGCTCTGATTGTCCGCGATTGGAATTAGAGTTTTCCTCACGCGTCACGCGTACGGTCGGCGCATAACTACCAGTGGCATCCTTCATGTTATAACCAAACTTATGTCCAACCCTCTCCATTCGCAATGGTCCTCTCCCAGTGACACCTACGTGAAATATGAGATCGAATCCATCTGCTGGCAGTATGATGTCTGGTAGGTCTGGATCTGCAGAAGGAGGAAGGACAGGTGGCCGCGCGTGTAGTCCAGGTACAATGGCAAGAACATCTTCGTATGTTACGGGGACTTGAAGGGTCGATAGATGGATGTCGCGTGTGCCCTGGGTAAAGCTGTTTGCTTCGGCGAGGGGGTTTTGATCATCAACTATAACAGGTTCATCAGGCGAATCGATGGTCAAAACGGTGTTGTGAAGTGGCTTGACAGCCAGCCATGATGGATTGACTGCATAGCGAGAGAACGGCTAGGCTCACTGACAGTTAGGCGCGCGTTTGAAAGGGTGAGAGCGAGTAAGGCCCCAAGGCAACTCACACCAAAGCCAGTTATAAGGACTTGATAAGGTCGCACTTCTGATGCAGGGATACCGTTTACATCGATGGCTGGCATCGTTAGCTCGAGATATGCGAATCAACAAGGATGAGTTGCATGACCCGTGATCGAGAGCAGTGCTCCGTCCCAGAGCTGGGACCCGGGACACTGTCAGATGATCTGACAGGTGACCCGGTTAAACGGAATCTTTTGACCTTTTGCTACTAACTTGAACACGCACTTGACGGAACTTTTTTATTAAACTGACTTCAAGTTTGAAACCAACATTCCCGAGTACTGTGTTTTGATCAGCGTAAACCTTTGACAGATCTATCATCTAGCTTACCTCTGCTCTGAACGACCACATGCCTTCAGGTGCGCTACCGTATTCGCCATCATATATTGACGACTAATGTTCCCGACAGTATCTTGGTCAGTCATTTGATCTATGCTAAACATCATACTACTGACACTTTATTGCAAGTCCAATTTGTCTGCAGCCTGTTTTGGAGGAGAACATCAATAAACATCTGGACAGCGGCTGCAGTATTCATGTGGCACCTCAAGGAGAACCCTCCTCTCAACCGAAAAACACGGCACCCAAGAAGTTGGCACCGATATTCAGCAAGACCCGTGACAAGCACGCCAGCGCTCTAGATGACGGTCCTTTGGTACCTCCATCGATAACCCAAGACACACCCACTAGTTCCAAGAAACGAAAGTCTGAGTTGCCATCACAATTGAGCAAGCGTTTCAAGGGCACACCTTCTAACTTCAAGTCCGCCATGCCTCTTGCGGAAAGGCTTCGCCCACAATGCCTGGACGAATTTTTTGGGCAGAAGCACTTGATTGGCCCTGGCTCTATTCTGATGAGCATGCTGGACAGTGGTATTATTGGCAGTCTTGTATTATGGGGACCACCTGGGTGAAGGAATTTGACTATGTTATCATTGCGTTCGGTATTGACGCACCTCGAGCTGCGGAAAGACCACTTTGGCAAGATTATTGGCACGTCACATGGACTGCAATCTCAGGGAGCTAAGCGCGACTTCTGCTGGTACGGGCGATGTCCGCGCAGTATTTGAAGAGGCTAAAGCAACTCTTTCATTGACTGGAAGGTAAGACGATAACCTTTCTCGCATTTTACTTTGTTGACTTAGCTTATATTAGAAAAACAATACTGTTCTTGGATGAGGTACATCGTTTCAGCAAGGCGCAACAGGTACTATTTTCCTGAACACATTTGCAGCTATTTCTGAAGCGAATGGGTAGGACATCTTCCTTCCATGCATTGAGCAAGGCCAAATACAGGTATGTAATACAATGAAGACTCCTTAATTTTTAACAAAATAGAAGATGATTGGAGCGACGACTGAGAATCCGTCATTCAGGCTGACAGGTGCCTTGCTGAGTCGTTGTAGGTGAGTAAAGATATTAATTATATTTCAAGCACCGACTTTGGCAGAGTGTTAGTACTTGAGCGCTTGACAGACGATGATATCCGAAGTATTATCACTAGTGCTGTAGAGCGAGTTTCGGAATCCGTCCCTCGTGAACAACCAGAACCTGAAAGGGCAGTCAGTTCACTGGCGGGTACAGAACCTGTGACATTACAAAATTCGCTGTCTCGGTTTCAGCCTCAGTTCTCGCGGGCGCCTGTCAGTTGTGATGGTCCATTTCTGCCGTATGCCCAACTTACAGACCGCGTCGTCTCTTCCATTGTATCTCTTTCTACGGGAGATGCACGGACTGCACTATCTCTACTGGAGCTTGTTTTGGTTTCTAAACCAGATAGAGATGAGCATACCCTTCTTGCATCATTACGCCAAAGTGTCTCTGCTTCTTACGATCGTGTAGGGGAAAGCCACTACGACATGATTTCAGCCCTTCACAAGAGCATCCGCGGTGGCCACGGTAGTGCTGCGATGTACTGGCTAGCACGGATGCTGACCGTAGGAGAGGACCCGTTGTATATCGCGAGAAGATTGGTAGTCTGTGCAAGCGAAGATATTGGGTTGGCTGATGCGCACGCCCTTCCTTTGGTATGTCAACTAATAACTTCAGGCAAATCCCAATCGAGCATTTCCAGGCAATGGCAGCTCTTCAAGCTTGCCAGGTAATTGGCATGCCCGAGTGCCGAATCAATCTAGCACATTGTGTAGGCTATCTATCAGAGGCGCCGAAATGTACTCGCGCGTACGAGGCATACAACCGGGCGGAAGTTGCGGCAAAGTCTGACCCGGCAATGCCTGTACCCATGGCGGTCCGTAATGCTCCGACAGCCCTCGTGAAGGAGCTTGGCTATGCAGAAGGCTACAATTATAACCCAAATTTTCGGTGCGCCAACACTTTCGGGATGCTCACTAAAGCGTCGCTTAATTTTCCTGTACCCATAGGCATCCTGTGTGCAATGAGTACCTCCCGGCTGCGTTTCGTAGCGATAAATTTTTAAAGGAGGTCGGAGATCTGTCGGACAAGGATTGGAATGAACAAGAGTTATTGCGTTGGGAGCAAGAAGAGAATGGCGGCCGGTTATGGGAAGGTCGCTTGTCTGCTTAATATACTCTCGGATGAACCATTCAAAAGAATAACCGACCCGTTCACACGTTTCGTGAAGTTCCTCAGCACAACTATTGCAAATTACCAAGCGCTAGGTGGTGTATGTGAGCGCGCGGATAATCTTTTTGGTGGTACAATTCAGGTGGATGGCAAGAGAAAAAGTACAGTAATGTCGATATATATATATGCCATGATATTGGAGCACACGTATTGAATGACTAATGCATTGTGTGCTCCGACCCACTATGCACATGCGGAAGTGAGAACGATGCTATCGATTCCATACGAGTCTTGCACAGATAGCATTATACGGCCGCCGGTATTGCCACGTTATATGATAGACTCACCTGTAGCAGGAACGATCCTGTTGGAAAGATCATGAAGACGTGGCTAAAATCGTCACTCCAGGGTACCTTCTTATCTCACTACAGACAAGAGATACATACTCACGATACCACGCGTACACGTCCGTACACTGGTTCCACAGACATGGCCGTACCGAGCAACTGGATCTCCAATTACGAGAATAATCGCTTATCTTCCTTTGAGGTAAATACTTATAGTCTGCTGACTCGGAATGCTGAAACTTCACGCTTCTCTTGTAGTACTGTCTTAACAGTTACGATGAGTCTGAACGCTGCAGGGGCGATCAGCGAGCACACTGTGCCCAGCGAGAAAGCTCTTAGCACTAGCGACAAATCGTTAGACGGGCAAGGCGACGTTGAATCTGCCACATTTGATGCTGACAGCGAGGAAGGCGTGCTCTCCAATGAACGTGAAATTGCTACGCACATCATCTCGGTGGACGACGACCCTTCTTTGAACCCGTGGACATTCCGTGCTTTCTTTATTGGTCTTGGCCTCTCAACCTTTGGCGGAGTACTGGGTGAGCTTTTTTTTTATAGCTAGTACGATACTCATTAATGTCAATTTGTAGCGGAAATCTACTATTTCAAGCCTGTGCGTAGTAGAGCAAGTATAACAACTTTATGTGCTCACATCATTGCCGCAGCAAACGGTTTTAGTGTCATTGATGTTCCTCGCGGTCGTTTCTTATGTCCTGGGCATCTTCATGGAGACGTTTATTCCTCGCCGCGGACTTCTGCGCTATCTGAATCCCGTAAACTAATTTACCCACCTCCGTTGCTTCATTCTAAGCATCCTCTGCAGGGGCCATTCAACAAGAAAGAAAATGCTTTCATTGTGATCATGGCAAGTGCATCTGCCAACTCCGCCTTAGGTACCGAAGTTCTTGCTGTCCAGCGGTCAGTGGGTATTATCCATGCTAATGGAATTTACTGATCTTTGCTAAAGATTGTATTACAATATCACGCCCAATGCCGGTGCTTCGGTGTTCCTACTCTTCTCTTCTCAACTTCTTGGGTACGAGAATTTGTGTTAAAGTTCCAGCGGATGCTGACAATGTTCTCAGTTATGGAATTGGTGGTATGATGAGAAGTATGTCCATAATTGAATCTGTTATTGAACCCGGTGTTCACATACCTCTACCAGGCACCCTGTTATATCCATCAAAGATGTTATATCCCATTGTGCTACCATTGCTGTCCATGTTCGATGCTCTCTATGAGGGCGGGATGGCAGCACGGAAGAAGCTCAGAGTCTTTTACATTGTGTTTACTGCGTAAGTCCCTCGATCAAGACTGGCAATGATCAACCATGTTGATCCGATGACTCAGTATCTTTTTCTGGGAGCTTTTCCCAGAATGGATCTTTCCGCTTCTCACCGGGATTTCAATTATGTGTCTTGCAGTTCCCAACAATGCTGCTGTCTCGCGAGTGTTTGGTGGCACCAACGGTAACGAGGGGCTAGGGCTCCTGTCTATCTGCTTTGACTGGCAAGTAAGTGTGAAAACAAACTTCGAAGTAGATCGTATTACTGACTGGATCTGCGACAGTATATTTCTAGCGGGGTGAACCCTATGGTTATCCCGCTCAAAGCACAAGTATGACCTCTTCTCAAATACACGGGCCAGCCTTACATATTTGTTGAATAGTTCTCGAATTTCCTGGGCTATCTTCTTTGCATGTGCGATCACTTCGCCCTAATTCGAGACCTTGCATTGACTTACGCCTAGGGTCGTGTTTGTTGCCGTATATTACAACAACATCTGGAAGGCCCAGAACTTCCCATTCGTCAGTCTGCATTCATGTATAACGGCAGGACATTGACCCCAACTCCACATAGCTTTCTCAACTCTTGTTCTACGAGAACGGAACACAGTACAATCAATCACTCATTCTTAATGCCAACTATGAAGTAGATCCCACACTCCTTGCTGAACAAGGCGTACCTTACTATTCCAGCACTTGGATAGTTTACTTACTTTCCTCGAATTTGGCAAGTTCATCAGGCGTTGGTGAGACTCTGCGGACTGACAGTTTGGGGTCTTAGGGTTTGGCAGCCACGTTTACTCATCTTCTCCTCTGGAACTGGGATGATATGCGCTCTGCATGGAGTTGGATGAATCTGTCAAGCATCAAACAAATCTGGGCGGATTTTGACTGGAAGTTCTGGAAAGCCGACGGGATGCGGAAGCAAGACGTCGATGATGAAGATATCGATCCCCACTACAAGCAGATGCTGAAGGCTAGTTTTGCAATTCTCTATATTCAACTTACCAACACGAATATTTCTGTAATAGTACCCCGACGCTCCCAATAGCTGGTACTTCGTGGTTTTCCTCGTGGCCTTCGTTGTTGCCTTGGTCGTTCTATACAAGACCAATTCGACTTTGCCATGGTGAGTAGTTGTGGTTGGCAATGTAGCCCAGGCTGATAAGCAGTGAAGGTGGGGCTTCCTTATCTCGCTCTTGCTGGCGACGATTTCTATTCTATTCTTCGGTGCACTTTCCGCGATTACAGGATTGGGATTCATCATCCAGCCGTAGGTCCTTGAATTCAATTTCTATCTTCGATATTTCAATTTGCATTCAGGTTTGTCCAGATGATTGGTGGTTACCTTCACAAGGGTTTGCCAGGTGATGCCTTGCTCATCGTTGTTTTCTAATGTGATTTGATTGACGAATGCGACAGTCGCAAATATGTACTTCGTTCTATACGGGTACAGTATGTGTCAGCCTTGCGTTACAAGAGCAGGTCGGCTAACCCAAAGTTACAGACACCGTCGCCCAAGCCCAACTACTACTCCGTGACCTCAAGATTGCTCAGTGTGCGTATACTTCAAGCGCGTAGGAGGACAGGGAAATCTGTGTTGACTGTAACCTATAGATGCAAAGCTGCCACCTCGCGCTGCATTTACTGCTCAGATTCTTGGCACGCTGCTTGGTGCCGTCTTGAACTTCGGTGCGCATGTCACTTGTTACATGGCTACAAAATCAATTGACATTGCACATGCAGTCATGATGAATTCAATCATAGATAACCAACGTGAAATTTTGTTATCTGTTCAAGGAACCAATATCTGGTCTGGCCAACAGCCACAGATGTATAACTCTCAGGCAATTGCATGGGGTGGACTCAGTCACGAGCTCTTTTCCGCAGGCCAGAGATACCAATGGGTTCCTTGGGCTTACGTAGTTGGACTTTTCATACCTGTTCCTTTCTGGGTCATTCACAGGTACTGGCCTAAGCTTCGTGCTGATTATCTTTATACTCCAATTATCGCGTACGTTCAGTGTTCCTTTGATTACTGACGATATACTCACATATTTCACAGCTACTTCATCGGATGGCTTTGTGTTGGGATCAATTCATCTATCCTCTCCTACTTTTCTGTTGCATTCCTCTCGCAATGGTGGCTGCGGACACGCTACCCACGCTGGTTTGCTAAATACAACTACATCATTGGAGCTGGTGAGTATTTTCGAACATCATTAGTGGCCCCGGTCTAATCAAGTGATGTAGCCCTTGACGGAGGCACTCAAGTCATGGTGTTCATCCTCTCATTTGCGGTGCAAGGCGCTGCTGGGACCTCTCACCTATTCCCTGCATGGTGGGGCGCGAACCAAGGAGGTAATTATGACCACTGTCTCATGTTGAACTGAGATTAGTGATCATTGGGTGACTGTACATGGGACTTATCGCACGTATCATTACTAAGTGGCTCGTGTCCATTGTATATAAGCATACTGATCATATAAGAAAATGTACTGTATATGTGCATGGTGCAGCACTTTTTCCACGTCTTCAACTACGTAGCTGAGACGAGGAGCACAGGAAAATGCCTCATTGGATACGTGCAACGGCTGTGGAAACATGAGGCCGCTAAGCAAGTGTGAAATACTGCACTGCCACCAACGCTTCTTACTTACCCGATTTCGGCTGAGGCCCTTATGTCCTTTTGGCGAACCGCGCCACTCGTCTCAATCACTTTTATTTATTTCGATTGAAATATTCATGGCTGCAGCTACAACATTCTCTGCCCCACTGCACAAGCACCTCTCTCTTTAACGATAGCTTTCAGGTGTCTTGCTGCACCACTCCGTTGCAAACGGAGTACAGGGGAATTCGTAATTACGGCTTTCAACAACAATAGTAACGGTAAGTACAATGGAACAATAAACAACACGCCTTGGACATGCAACTCATTTGGAACATCCTTTATCATGATTCATAGGTGAAAATCCAGACCCAACAGGATCGACAGCCCGTGTATCTATCCTCACTTCTACCTCTACCACCACTGGTTGGTGCTTTCATCGTTTCTCATGTTCGCCCGTATCGCCAGGTTGCGGTTCCTTCTACCCCTTCTTACATTCTCTTCACTGGCAGCTGCTAGAGATGACTCTTTGTGTACGTCTCTACCTACGGCATTGTAATTGGAACATACCTCATGATTTGTATAGTCACTTCTTCAGTGACTTATTGCTCACCACCAGAGACTCTCCTTATTCAGCAGTTTGACATCGCATACTTTGCAAAGAATCAGTCCATATGGTTTAACATCTCCGCAGCAAGTGTCGTACGTGGCTCTCTGCTTCAGCAGAGCTTTACCTCATTTTTCTTTCAAGGACGCCAACGTCAATGTGACCGCCAATGTATTGCTGAACGTTTATGGAATGCATCCCGTGAACTTCACCATCGATCTATGCTCGCTGTTCAGTGGTGCCCTGTGCCCATTGCCGATGTATAACTTTACCGGTTCCGACTCCATCTCTCTGCCATCTTCCCTCGGTGTTTCCGACAAGATCCCTAGCATCGCCTTTCAAATTCCAGACCTTGAGGCATATGGTATGTTCTTGCCACATTATACTGAACGTTGCGCTTATATCTTGTTAGCACAATTGTCCCTCACGGAAGTGAACACCGGAGTCCTTAAGGCCTGTGTTCAGGCAACCCTTTCTAACGGCTGGTCAGCACATCAAGTAGCTGTGGAATGGGCAACTGGTGCACTCGCACTACTTGCTCTTCTTTCTGCAGTTTGCTACTCATTTACGCCAGACACCCTGGCACCCTTCCGTCTTTTCGATCTTCTCTATCTATATCAATGGATTGCATCAACAGCACTCCTGGATCTTAATTATTCCTCAGTCTATCAGGCATTTACAACCAACTTTGCATGGGCGATGGGTTTATTCTCCGCGTCCGCGACCTCTCCCATTCAAATTTCCATCAACACCATGCGTCACCTCACGGGAGGTAACATGGCAGATGCCACTGGAACTTCTGCAGTCGCTCTTGTGAACCGCAAACTTAGCCCATACAATGCCATAGCTTCGTCAACCTCTCTTGCCTCTTCCAATCAATATGCGGGCATTGGTGTAGAGAGTCTTTGGGCGTCTTCCAACATGACTTCTGCCAATTATGTCTCGGACATCTCGGTTGCTTCTGTTCAAGAACTCTCTACCGTTGGCGATGTGCAGCTTGTGACGTCGTCATCCACCAATGTTCTCCAGGCCGGTGTACCTATCTATGTCAACTCTGTTGGCATCGCCACGGCTAACTCTTTCATGACCGTCTTTCTGGTCGTCTTGATGATCGCCGCAATATTGCTTGTAGTCCTATCTGTCGGTTATTGCGTCCTTGCCGCAACATCCTGGTATGGACGACGGACAGACAGGTACATTTCTAATTGGCGTTATCGATATCGTTCATTTGCCTGTGCCTGGCTGCTGCGCGTTGTAAGTATGGTTCGGCTTCCCCTTAATCATACTCGCTTACTTATTGCCCTAGTGCCTGATCGTATTCACTCCAGTGGCAATATTTGCGCTCTATCAGTGGACGCTCAAGGATTCATGGCTATCTATCTTCCTTTCAGTAATTTTATTCCTTGCCGTGGTTGGCTACATCCTACATTCTATTATTCTCGTACATCGCTTGGCCCTTCGTTCAACGCCCTCTGAACTGTTTACACAACCCGATCTCCTAGCTTCTCATGGTCCTCTGTACGCCATATACCGCTTGGAACGATTTTACGCGACCACCCCCTTGATTTTGGCTATCTTTGTGAAGGCTCTCTTTATCGCCTTCTCTCATGCCAACGGTATCGTGCAAGTCGTCGCGATCCTCGTTGTAGAATGCATGGTCCTTGCCTCTTTATTAGTTCTTCGGCCACACAAATCAAGAGGCGCTGATATCCTCGCAACCTACCTGGCGATTACCAGAGTGCTTTGCACTGGCCTCATGATCGCTTTTGTGGAGAGCCTAAACCTAGGGGCAATACCTCGCGTTGTGATCGGCATCGTGATAGCTGTTATCATTTCGATTGCGGTCATGGTCATGTTTATCAACACGCTCGTGAACATGGGCATCATGAGACTTGTCCCAGCACGTTATAGACGGCGCCCAGTTGCTACGCCTGCTGGTTTGGATGCGGAGAAGGGCACTGAAAATGATGAGAAAGACTGGCGGCCGCGGAATCCTACGCCAGAGCGGAACATCCCCCTGGATCCCGATGTCAATCAACCATATCCTGACAGTCCTTCCCAGACTTTGACGGACCACCACAGTCTCTATTCAGAAGAGTCGGGGTCCACGACCCTAGGTTCACTGCTGCCACGACGGTGGTCAATCCAACAATCTCAACCCTCAAATCACTCGCGGTCCAACTCTCAATCACAGTACTCGTCGAGTCAATCAAATTATTCACCCTCGCAGTCCAATTATATATCCAATGTGTCATCACCGCGGCAGTCCGTGCCGCCTTCTCCGCTACGCACACAATCACCATCACATAGCAGACAGCCCACTATAGACGAGCACCCTCCATTTCCATAGACGTTCTTTTTTTCCCCTCCAATCATGTTCTATAGAGTTAAAGCACTTTCGCCTTCTCGCATTGCATGTATCATTCTTCATCTGGTTTCACTCGCATCCACTCTCACTCATTTGGACAAATTTGGTAATGCATGATGTTGATAGTTATCCATGATGTGGATGAGTCACTTTACTTATCCTTATTTTCTTAAATGTTACTTTTATTATAGCCCGAGTAATTATATTGGTGTTTGTTAAGCCCCAAAGCTCGAGATCTTCAAGATGTGACCCCCTATTCGAACCGCACACTGTGCTCCTTCGATGACGTTACCTTCAAAGTGGCTACACCTCATGTCACGATGATGCCAACGTGTTAGTTAGTTCTTGATCGAGCGCGTGTTCGACTTCCCTTAGGCACATGAGAGTAATGATGAACTCGAAAAGTCAACGCGTCAATTGTTCTTTAGGTCATTTTACCCCGTGAATGACCGCCTGACATGTTACAAGGGTGGCGGTGACCCTGCTGGCGACAGATCATAGTACTATAAGCACGCAGCCAAGCCTTGGAATCGAAGCGCTTTTCGAGACGAGAGCTGGGGACGGGCTGTTATGGGGGCGTGCTGCACGAAGATGCATTTTGGACAATACTTGTTCGGGTCCACGACTGAATTGAAAGAAGATTTTGGGGTGTTTAGTTTTAAATGAATCACGTGATTGGTACACATATTGCAATCAACGTTGTTTGCGCCGGTTCACCGTGACACAACAACAATGAGCCATAAAAATTCATCGAAAAAGGCTGCGAAAGGGAAGATCCCTGGAGCTCGAGATAGAAATCTAAGGGTAACCGACTTTTTTACCCGAAGACCAACTCAAGCGCCAAGTTCATCCATTTTGTCGTCTCAGCCTAGTCCAGTCGCGTTAGCTACACGTTCACGTCAAAGCAACGCTTCAAAGTCATCAGCTGAAACATCTGTGGCCGTGGCAGTCTCTAACAAACAAAACATGACTATTCCTATTCTCTCCACTTCCACTTCCAGTGGTTCTGGTACTCTTCTTTCTCCACCCCACACAGCATCTAGAACTCGTTCTTCTGCTCGTCAAACACCAACGGGTCCTATGGCATCACCTCGTATTACACGCAGCCATGTGGCACAGAACAACCTTAGGAAGGTCTCCCAAAAGCGTCCTCGTTCCCCAGACCAGTGCCTTGGCGCTTCTCACCTCCTGAGTGCGTCTTCACCCGTAAAGCCCAGGTTGCCTCATAAGCGCAAGAAAAAATTCGAGAGCGACTCCGAGAGTGAACGTCCAAGCGGTGTTATATATGTCCACACACCAGGCTCTCCTTTCAAACCATCCATACTAGCCCCACCACTCACAGGGCCTCGCACCCCGTCATCCAGTAAGCGTCTCATATACAGTAGCCAATCTGACGAGATGGAACTCGTCGTCCCTGTACTAGACACCCGCTCCCTCAGTCAAGTCAATGAACAAATCCACAAGTGGCGCCAAACCACTTTGGCATCACCATCCTCGTCTGTCGTTGATGATAATAGCCCCTGTGACTCAGGTGTAACAGATACAGATCTACCAGTACCTGTCACTTCCCTATTAAATGACGGCGCCCACTCGCGCTCTGCAACCTCCTTGCCTAGTGTACCACCTGAGACGCCCCTTCAACCCTCTGCTTCACTGCCCTCCCCGCCTGACACCGCAGGTGCCCCACCACTTCCCGCCACACCTGCGTCTGATAAAGTAGGCAAGGCTGCGCAGCTCATTGCAAGTATCAAAGCAAAAGCATTTGCTGAAAGCCCCCTGAGCGACGAGGAGAAAAATTACAAGTTCCGCGAGCTCGATGAGAGTAGCGACGATGACCTTGAAAACATGTCCCTCATTCCCGACAAGAAGGGCAAGGGCAAGGTCAAGAGGTCCGTCTACTTTCATACACTTCAATGTACCATATTTTGAATCCTAATTCTCTTTAGCTCGCATTTTCCTGTCCTGAATGGTATGGATGGTATATTCGACTCGCCGCTATCAAGCGTCCCATCTTCGCCACCCAAACCTTCTACTTCCTACAACCTCCGCAACCGCCGTTCTCCTTCTGCCTCTCCTATTAACATCCACAAGATGCCCCGATCTCAAATACACACCTGCTCTGGCCGTACAAGCAAGCCTGCGCCGCCTCTACGCCTTTCCACCATCGTCGTCACCAAGAATGCGCCTGGACCCTCAAAGCTCAAGAAGTCCTTCAACCCGCTCGAAGCGCTCCTTCGCGAGAAAAAGGCTGCGGAGAAACGTGGGGACGGGAGTGCTGCATTCCTGCGCGCTGAGGATGCTCTGCAGGCGCACATCTCTTCGGATACAGATCTGGAAGATGATTTGAACTTGGCAGATGAGGGCGCCGCATGGCAGGCGATCCAAGAACACGCTCAACGCAAGTCAAGTAGCCCCATTCTTGAACCACTGGAAGATGATGTGTTTATGGGCGAGCGCGAGACCAAAATTCTTGGTCGTGAAGCGGGCGAAAAGATCGAAAAGATCCTCGTCAGTGACAAGAACAGCAAAATCCCCAAAGGAAAAGTTGTGGGTGTGCCGCTCTGGCAGGAGGGCGTGGGTGATGATGGGATGGATGTTGATGAAGAGTATAATGTGAGCTTCGGGGATGCCAGTAACCATCCCGTATTGGCACTTTTGCAGCACTTGGGCAAGATCGGAGGTAAGTGTATATATCAAAGCTGGACTTGGAGACTCATTTTCTGAGTAGTCGCCGATCAGCTGGCTTTGACTCTGTCTTCAGGAGTGCTCAGCGCTCTAGGTCCTGAGGAGAAATTTATTGTTGTCTCTCCTCTTTTTGCGCTGGGTATGTATCACCATTTTTTGATCGAATTATTCATGTCTTTTTTTACTCACGTTTTGCGGTTCTAGCCATCAGCCTTACTGAGTCCCGCCTCTCTGGCGCGGCATACAGTGCTCTGCATAGTTTGTGGAGTGCAACATCATGCACATCCAAGTCCGTGCTCCACTTTACTGACATCGCTACTGCACTCGTCAACCTTGGTGCATGTCGCCATGTGGCAGAAGACCTCTGCTGGACTATCCGTGAGGATGTGCGCCCGTTACATATTACCGCTGGAAATCGTGCGCGTGTTTTGAGTAAGCTGGTAACGCTTGTGGGCATTGCTGGTCGGTAGGTATCAATCATTTTTTCACAGACAGAAACATACCCACACATGATGAATTACAGAACGGAAAATCTTGTGGCAGAGGATTTTCCAGACGTGTTGTTGAGCCTCGTGCTTATTGGCCTCGACAGAACCACTTCCAACGAGTTGAGGGCCAACTTACATCTTGCCATTGACAGTATTTGTTGGACCATCAATACGTCAACTGTGAGTCCGCATTCTCAAAATCCAGCACGTCATTCGTATGAGCATCTTGTAGCACCTTTCCATCCATCAACGACTTCTCAGTCACGCATCTACGCTTACGCCAGCCAATAAAGCCCATTTTGTTTCGTTCTTTAGTAGCGGTAGTGGCCGCACTCGTCACATCGCACAATGGTTAGCATATGCGATGTTCCTTCCAAACAGTAGGCCCTCTGTACGTATCTCTCCTACCGTGTGTGGATTTTGCTTCACTCGCTGACGTAATTCATAGGATGCGCTCCCTCCACTCGACCCGCTCATCCTTCTGCTTTCACCTGTACCTGGCTCAGGTGACCTCTTTGACGTGACAAGCGCAAATGCGGACTTTGAGGACCTCGGGCATTACTTTGCTATCATCAGTGTCGCGCTCACAAACATCGAGGCCTACGTTCATGAAGAGAACTCGTCGTCTCGCTCGCTTTCTCGTCAATCATCGACAGACGACAGTCCCCGGAAGAGTCAAAAGCCCCTTGCTCCCCTCGAATTACTCCTGCGGGTGTTAGAGGTCACGCAGGGGCGTGTTGGTGAGCATCCTTTGTATGTAGTCGATCTCATGTAGTATTGACGGTGGTTTGATGCAGTCGACACGCGTGCGGCGCACCTGGATCGCTCACGCACAAAGGCAGAGATGCATCGCCTCCAGATGCGCGTGTATTATCAACGACAAGCGCTCAAGCCCATCGCAGCATGGACAAAGACAGCCACCATCCAGCATTACTTCGGCTCCAAGTAGTTCCATAAGCATACATAAGTCGCATATTTTAGTTTTCTTTTCTTTTTCTTTGCTGTTCTCTTCTCAACATGTTTCATGCATGTCTCGCTCCTCTGTTAACCTTATTCTATACGTATCCATTTCGTGCCCCTTTCGTCATGTTTTCCTCTTAGATGATGCTTTCTTTCAACTAAGCTACCGACAATGCTACTCCCCGTCTCCTCGCCTGCTGCAGTAACATATTATGTCCATTATAGCATACCTATTGTAGATGAATATGCTGTCAACCAGCTTTAAATTATGTATGCTACCTTCCTTCGTATTTGTAGCTTGCTCTTAATGTTTTTCGGTTTTTGTGAGACACGTCAATTACTCGGGTTTTCGTCCTGTGGGTAGTGAATGTGCATACAATCAATACATATCCACCGCCTTCTCTACGACGTGTGAGCCTCACTCATCTGAACCTAATGAGCTCCCAGCCCGCCCGGACCCCTTCTTAGCAGCCAGCCGTGGGTCCATATACAGGTCGTCCGAGTCATCGTTGAGGTCAAGCTCGATATCCCATACTGGCGACGGCCCACGTGGAGGTGGAGGTGGAGGCCCGGAAGACGCGGTGGGCGGAGGGCTGTCGAGGTCCAGTTCTATGTCCCATACTGGGCTTGGGCTGCGTTGCGCTGGCTCTTTTCCTTTTCCTTTGCCCTTGACACTGCTTTGTACAGGTACTGAGTCCAATATCGCTTTCGAAGCTGAGGCAGCCACCTCTGAAACCTTTTCTCCGTTGGACTTAGACACAACCTCGTCGCCAACACCCCGTGGGACTTGCGAGCCAACAGAAAATACAGCGCTGGTAGCATGATTTCGAAATGGTTTGTCGAAGGCGTCTTTGATGCGACGGACCTTCACGGGGCCAAAGCCTGGTAAGGTCTGGAGGCGATCAGATGGGGCGCGAGCTATGTCGGCGAAGCTCTGGCCCGTCAGCTAAGTATGTTTCATATCCAAATAGTGTGAAAATGACATACCCCAAGTGACGAGCGTAAGGTTTCGACGTCGGTTTTGTTCACCTTACTTATGCTGGTGAGCGCAGTGCGGAGGACGGCATTGTAGTCCTTGTCCACACGCTCCTTGATCAAATCTGGTGGCTTGTGCTCAAACTGCTTGAGTGTAGAGATGTATTGCCCTGCTTCTTCGATGCTGCAAAAGTGAGGCATTTATTCGACTACTGAATTAAGAGAGCTGCGAACAAATACCTCCATGCGACGATGATGGTGATGTTATTGATGAGACAGACCTGCATGAATTACCATGAAGCTGAGAATTGGTGGTCATGGGAGAGGACAGACCTTGGTAAGCTCCCGGATTGGCTCCTGATGTTCGCTCTGTGGTGGAGGAATTTACAGGACTCTTGGTAGAAGCTCGAGAGCTACTTACAACATCGCACATGATAAGCAAAATCCTGAGATTATACGCATGCCCAAGTTTCTCTATGCGAGTATGAATGTACTCTGGGTGCAGGCGGTGATATTTCAAACTTCATTCCAATGTCAAGTATGCACTTCAATGATAAGCAACGCAAGACAGTGCACACCTGAGGAAAAGCACACCGGAAGTACGCCCTACTTGGAAGTCGGAGACAATGTCGCCAAATTCTTTTCCAACATTGCGAATGCACTCAAGAACGGGGTTCAAGCGCTGAGGTTGTTTACATCAAATTGAGTCAAGAGAATTGAAAAGGACACTGACCTGGTTGGGATTTATGATAATATTGTTGCCTGTGCCAGGCTGTACTACAGGAGGTTTGGCTTTTTGAGCAGCAGATCCCCCTGCTGCTGACACGCTCGTCATAAGAAGGCTTAGTAATCAATGATCAACAACTCGAACTTCCAGTCAATCGGAACCCAACCGAGTACTCCGGCCCTTCTTGTCCGTATGACCACTAGTACTGACAGTAATTTCCCAGCTAATTTTATTTCGCTATCATAGTGATACCGCAGCACATAAGGCCTAAGGACCAGCGTCTGTCACTACTTGGCTCTCGTTCATCTCCTTGTTCAAAATGGACAAGTTACCTACATATTCCGAGTCCTTACCAGTTGACTTTCCGCGGCTGGCAAGATGGAAGCTGAAGCACAGAATGGCACCAATAGCACTCACGTTGTGTTTCATATCTGTAGCAAGCTTACTTTTATCTCTGTCACAGCTCGCGTTACTAGGAAAACAGTCCGTTCAGCTCCCCCTCCATACCGAGCAGATATTGCAGAGATGCAACATGCTACACGCAAAGCCTGGCCCGCCTTCCGACTTTCACCAACGCACTGAGTCTGACCGTTTTGTTGAAGGAACCCAAGCGACTCTCATTAGAAATGCGTCCATTTGGACCGGAGATCAGGAGATCACACAGGGAGATATCTTGCTCGACAAGGGTATCATCAAATTTGTTGGACATGCAAGCCCAGGTATGTTCAACAAGTTCAAGGACTTGGTCACATTGGATGTGGGTGGAAGTTGGGTCACGCCTGGGTACGCGCGCACATGATCAAACCTCTCTTTCTCTTCTCTAATCCTACATCCAGGATAGTCGACATTCATACCCACCTGGGCGTCGACAGTGCCCCAGCTCTAAGTGGCGCAAACGATGGCAATTCATGGAAGGGTATTACACCGTCTCATGTCCTTCTCAATAATGCATTAAGATCCATCTTTTTCGCAGGTCCTATCTTACCCTGGCTCCGCAGCCTCGATGGGCTCAATACCCACGACGATGCCTATAGACTCAGTATATCCGGTGGCGTAACCACCGCAAATGTCCTCCCTGGCTCTGCTAATGCCATTGGTGCGATCACTCTGATCCATTTGTACGGTGTTGTTAACACCTCCTACAGGTGGCCAGGCCTTCGTTATCAAGCTTCGTCCCACCGCGGAACGCTCTCCCTCGTCTATGCTCCTAGAACCACCCTATACTCTTAATGGCACGCATGTTGATCCGACCTTGCCTCCAAGATGGAGACAAATGAAGTGCGTCTCCTCTTTCTTTCTTGAAGCACGTGCACTCATCTATTTTAATCGCAGACATGCGTGCGGCGAGAATCCCAGTAAGCTTTCATTCTTCCTTATCTCACATGTTCTTGTCAAACACGAATTTGAGGTCGTGTATACGGTAACACGCGTATGGACACTTTCTGGGCTTTCCGACAAGCGTGCGTTCTATGGCCCCTCTCTTTCGCCTCCTTTCCATGACAACATCCACAGATATGATACTGCTCGGCAGATTAAAGAGCAACAGGACGCGTATTGCACTCGTGCGCTAGCAGGTGAATGGGAAAACCTCGGTGAGTTCCCGGACAACCTACAGTGGGAAGCGCTTGTCGATGTATTGCGTGGGCGTGTCAAGGTATGTTTCAATATTTCCTATTTTGTAAGAGGACATACTAATATCTCTCTTCTTGAAATAAGATTCACACACATTGCTATGAGGCGGTTGATCTAGATGACTTTGTCCGTGTGCGTAACGTTGAAGTGGTTGTAGTTGCGCAATGGGTTGCTGATGAGGTTTAAACAATAGCTTACCAACGAATTCGAATTCCCGATTGCCGCGTTCCACCATGCTCATGAGACGTACCTTGTCCCAGGAACTCTCAAGCAGGCGTATGGTAGTGATCTCGCTTTGCTGACCTCTTGTTGTGTTGATTGTGTTCTGCAGGCCACACCCCTGCGGCAGCCTTGTTCGCTACGAATGCCCGGTACAAGCGTGAAGCATACCGCGGGTCGGAATTCGCTCCACGTATTCTGGCTGAGAACGGGATCGACGTCGTGATGAAGGTCTGCACATGTGTGTTCCCCCCTGGCTGCTGTGTTGATTTGATATATCGTGCAGAGTGATCACCCTGTCCTCAACTCTCGCTTCTTATTATACGAGGCGCAGCAAGCATACATATACGGCCTTCCGGCGAATCTTGCTCTTGCAGCTGTTACGTCAACGCCCGCGCGCATCATGGGACAGGACCATCGGATTGGATTTGTGCGCGAAGGTTTGTTGCTATCTTTTCAAAATCGAACACACGCTGACATATTTCCAATTCTAGGATATGATGCTGGTCAGTCTACTCGCTACATCTCTGCTGCAAACCGTTACTAATTCTAACTACTACCCAGATCTGGTTGTATGGGATAGCCATCCTCTCGCGCTAGGTACAACGCCACAACAAGTCTGGATTGACGGCATCCCCCAACTTTTTGAGCCCGCCGTCGCCTCCAAACCTGTGTCCTTCCAACAGGCCCCGCGCACACCAAATTTTGATCTCGAGGCTGCCGCCGCTATCAAGTATGACGGACTCCCGCCCCTGATGCCAAAGAAGGCAAAAGATTTGATTGTGTTTGCGAATATAAGTAGCATGTTTGTGCCAGATGGAATGGGTGGCGTGATGAGTGTGGCTGGAGTAGGAGAGGGCGATGTGGTAGTCCTTGGGAAGGGTGTGGTGCAATGCTGGGGTACTGTAGCTGCATGTGTGAACGAATTTGCCTCGGAAGATACCGAATGGATTGATCTCGAGGGCGGGTCTATCGCGTGCGTTGTCACTGACTTTCAGCCCCATTCTCCCATTTTAACGCGACTTACGCAGTCCTGGCCTTATCACTTACGGCTCCCCACTTGGTTTAGAAGAGATTCAGGGCGAGAGCTCCACGCACGACGGCACTGTTTTTGACCCTCTCACCGGCTCTATCCCAAGCATCCTCGCAGGGAGCGAACTCATTAAGGCTTCGGATGGTCTCCAATTCGCTGGGCGCGACACGCTGTAAGCCGTCTATTGAAATACCGCTATGTTTTCTCTAGCTCACACCCACGCGAAAGCCTCGCCTATCGCGCAGGTGTCACTGCAGGTGTTACCGCGCCAAGCTCAGGTGGGCTCATTGCGGGGTTGAGTACGGCGTTCAGCACTGGCGCAGCGCACAGGCTCGAGGACGGGGCCGTCATCCAAGATGTTGCGGCTCTGCATGTGCAAATTGGTCACTCAAACCGAGGACCTAGTGTCAGCACGCAGATCGCAGCGCTGAGGAATATGCTGTTGGGTGATAAGAGTAGTATCACGTTTGCTGAGGTTGCAAAGGTATTTTTCTATCTGTCTTTGATTATTAAAATCACCTTAATGTATATCCCATAGGGCGCCATACCCCTGGTCGTGCAAGTCCAGAATGCGGATGTCATTGCCTCTCTTATTGAGCTGAAGAAAGAGATTCACACGCGCACTGGGACTGATATCCAGCTCACTGTTTCAGGTGCTGCTGAGGCCCATCTTCTTGCCAAGGAACTTGGTGAGGCGGGCGTTGGTGTCATCCTCACACAGTCCCGTCCCTTCCCTGATAACTGGGAGTCAAGGAGGATGTCAGTGATTATGCATTAGACCGTGTCAACAAACTCACCATCTACCAGATTGCCCGGTCCACCGTTGACCAATGAGAGTGCTATCACCACCCTCTTAGCTCACGGTGTCACTGTTGGTGTCGGTGTCGTGGAGCAGTGGAGTGCTCGCAACACGCGCTTCGACGTAGCATGGGTGTGTAGATTATTTTTTATCAAGTATCCGGCTCATCGTATGGCTTTCAGGCTGCTCTCGAGAGCTTTGACAGGATCTCAAAGGAACAAGCTCTCGCACTTGCGTCAGTCAATCTTGAGAAGCTGTTGGGAGTTAAGCCCTCTGGAGGGCTTAGCGATATGGTCGCAACTCGTGGTGGCACAGTCCTCGACTCCGAAGCGAAAGTCATCGGCATCATCTCAGCTCGCAGAGGCGTCGTAGACCTAATCTAGATAGAGATAGGATAGCAGCGGGACAGCATTCAAGATAACAATACACGGTAAGGAGGATACCACGAAGCGTAGCGTGACGCAACTTTGATACTTCAGAAAAGTGCTTATTGTGGCTTTCCTACGAGGGACTGTCTGATATGATCCTGAATTAAAGGGAGCCCTTTCATAATGAGCTTGATGGGTTTGCTCTCGTCTATGTTGATCAAATCAGATCTAAGCGTGATCGCTTCGAAGAGACACGAACCGATCTGAAGGACTCTGCCATGTCTCTTGAGAATCCTCGCTTCGGGAGCAAACGCTGGGTGCTCTGGATGAACAATTACGACCGAGTTCTTTGTGGCATGTGATCAGATATGCCAACTACAACGAAACACGATGCAAACCTTGGAATACCACGCTCGGAGCTCATCTGCGTCCTTGGGTATCAACGGGATGCTCATGTTTCCCACAACCTGTATCACCGTATTGACATAGCGAATCATGCCGACCGCTGTAGCAGAAGTGAGCTGTCTTCAAGTATGCTCAAAGTATGAGATACGTACGACGGCTCGCCATAAGCTCCATAAGTGCATGACAACCGGGGCCATGTCCGATGAAGATAATGTTTTTCGCTCCCGAAAGCCTAGAAAAAACTTAGCTTTTAGAGCTAGGAAATTCGTGGAGATGGCCAACTGTATATAGTTATCCCACAGGTATATAAGAACGTCCCGTGTCCACGACTCTACGTGTTTGTGGCCGCGCTGACAGGCCAAAAGGGTTGGTACCAGATACTACATTGTGAACACTAGTATACGTACCGGCAGAGGCGAGGCAAATGGTCTCGGGAAGACATTGACATCGAGCAGGGCATATTTTTCCTTGCTGACCCATGAAATGAGTTCCTTTGAAAAGTCGATCTGGGATGTATCAGCATAAGTTGGGTAAATGTGCCGTCAATGATGGGCAGCTGACTAGGTAAGAGTTCTCCATCTGTACATCGCACGTAGGCTTTCCGTCTAGTTCTATGCGCAGATTTCCGCTGTAATGGAGTCAGTAATGAACAACGAGACCACTCGGGGAATATTCACAATTCATGGACAAATACAATAATTGTAGGATTTTCTAAAAAGTCACTCCTGCGTTTTGCTCAGTCTAACAAAGTAGCGACATATCAGACTACGCACGTGCACATAACTTGAGAGCCGAAACGTTCTTCAAACATCTTGGTCATTAATGGAACCTGGAGCATTTGGTATTGCGTGTAGAGAAAGTGTTGTCTGTGGCCCTTGAGAATTTCTGCAAGGAATCCATGAAACGCGAAATACACGACATGGGAGGAGATGCTTACCTGGGATTGAGAATGATATTTCATCAACCTCTGTAAGGAAGTTCGTATGAGTGCTCGACTGTTTCCCGCCGAATATGAAAAGACAAACCTTCACGTGGTTCACAGGCCTTGGGGTTCACGCTCTTCCAGTATTTGCTCTGCTCCATAGCAACTTGCCAAACTGTTTCTGTCCCTGCCTCAGACGCAACCATAGGGGGGAGCTCAGGAGGAGCCTCGCCGAGAAGTACGCGAGCAACTGCGAGAGAAGAGTTAGATATTGAATCAAGGTTATAGCCACCCTGTGGAAATTGAAAGCGGAAACTCAGAATGTCGTGAATTAAGCTACTTCATCAATAAACCTACCTCCAAGGCGACGACTAAATTTCCACCAGCGAGCCCCGATAACATGTGTGTCATGTGTGCGTATCCCGCTGGAGAAACAAAACATTCGCCAAGATCATCTCCAACAGCAGCGTCAAACCCAGCAGAGACTTCATAAGGTTAGCCCGTGAATGGCGTGGAAAATAAAAGGACACACTAATTACTAGGTCTGGAGCAAATTCCATTCCTATTGGCATCACGATTTGTTGAAAGGCGTGGATATAATCCGCATCTGTCATGCCCTTCTTCGGCCAAGGTATATTGACAGAGCTGCATTCATCAATCTCTATGAAGCTGAACGAGGGATGTTCACTTACTAACCAAGACCAACCCCCTCACCACAAGATTCCATGCTGCCAAATGGTCCACACGGGTAAAATTGCCCTCGCTCGTAGCGATGCAATGAGATGTACAAAACAGAGGGATCATCATTGAAAGCACGCTGTGTTCCATTACCTATACAGGCGTTTGTATGATGAAATTAATTTAGCAATTGACGTACCATGATGTACATCCCTTCACAAAAATGAGATCACGGATCAAAGAAAGATTGTTAAGACCTACCAATCGAGTATCAAGATCTTTCTGACTGGAGTCAGAAACTGTGTAACCTTTGCAGCGACAGCGACATTGTTGAAAAAACAAAAACCCATGTGCTCTTCAGGCTCAGCATGGTGCCCAGGAGGCCGTACTATTGCAAAGGTTTTCTTCAGCTCACCACGAGCCACAGCGAGACAGGCCTCAATCACGCCTCCACAACTCAAGCGCGCAGCTCGGGTAGTAGCGCCGGTAACGTACAGAGAGAGGGACTCATAATAAGCTTCTGATTCAAAAATTTCGGACGGTGTCATTGCTGAAGAAGCAGGTAAATTCTCGAAGTAAGCAATGTATCTTATGCGTGAAACACTAGTGCGGATATGATTTACGAGCCGCCACTCACATTGAATCGCAAGGACCTTGTGCCAATGTTCTTGAGAATGGACAAGAAGGACTTCATCTTGCTTTACAGGTCGAATCGGGATTTGTTTCATTTTCTGCAATAAATTCGCGTCGCGAATTGCCGTTCGGATTCTTGATATTCGTTCTGGTTGCTCCGGATGCTCTCCAGTTGCCGATGAATGGAGCATCATGTCCTGAGAATAGACATAACCGACCGTAAAATGCGGCAGACGGTGCGGCACGGAGGAGGCGCGTTGGACAGGACTCAATGAACGTTGAATGGATACTTGATTTTGGTGATATTCTTCTCTATCCACGTCCATTGAAGTTCCAACTTGTCCGTTCATGGTGAGCTCAGTGCCAGCCGCGCTCGATAGAGCTCGGAGACTTGTTTGGAAGAAGAATGAAGGAGATAAAACCACTATAGATCCAAAACCTTAGTTTATAGACAAGGAGGGCAAGTGAACAAAGCAAGACCAAACACCGGTGAACCTGCCGGTAACCAAAAACTTTGGACGGCATGGGACTAGGTGCATCATGTGCACTGCTAACTTGAACTCCCCCCTCAAGATCCCAGGACCAAGTTAGCGCTGAGAGCACAGGTGAGATTTTTTTGGCTTGGATGTCACCATAGCGATTACGAACAGCTAGGTTAAACTATGGATTCTTACCAGTTCCGACTCCGAGCGTGCACAGACCCTAGGGTATCCGTTGAGTTCACTAATGAATAATTAAGCCCCGGGTTACCGTGACCGCCACGACTACGCTTCAAGGTCAGCACCGTGCTTTATTTTCACTCTTCCCCACACACCATCACCTATTATTATTCACTTACAATGTGCTTTCTCAGATCTTGCTAGATCTGACATCTAATTTTCTTTTTTCTTGGCGACCGATTTTCATTGTCCACCGCATTATTAGGCTCCATTAGCGCCATGGCCTCCAGCATCAAAAACTACCTGCTGTATTCCCCGTATTTTTGTTTCTGCATACCGGTTCGATTCGGATTCCTGTTATTGACTTGTCTGTCCTTCCTGTTTTCGGGTGTGCTGTCTGTATTGGTGTGGTTTGAACTGTCTCGTGCGTGTGCTCAGGTCTGTTACATTATCATAATATAACACTGACCATATTGTTAGATTCATATTCGCTGAGTAGTAAGGAGAAATATTCATTTTGGGCTGTGGGCATTGTAGAAACCACATTGCTTGCTGTGTCCATTATTGGGTGCGTGTCATACACATCTCATACTCTGGACCGATTCTTACTTGCTGGTGACCTTCACATAGGTTCATTGGTGCAGTTGCACGCAAGCAACGGTTTGTCGGGATCTATGCGTACTTCGTCTATATCCATCTTCTTCTCAATGTCATTGTCGGCATCTACTTCCTCGTTACCATTCGCCAGAGCAACCGACAACAGATAGTTGACGAATGCTATCATGTGCTCGCCAACAATCAATCTGAATCCAACTGTCAAAGCCTCATGAATATACCAACATATGTTTTCATTGCTGTGGTGTCATTTGTATTGCTTCTTGAATTATGTGCGTCCAACATATGCCCCTCTGCTCGATACTGACGGGCATCCATCGTCATTTTAGATGGTGCTCTCATCGCCACTCGTTATCTAAACACACTTACAAAGCAGAAGAAGGTCGAACACAGTCGCAGATTGGGATTATACCATTCAGTTGCCAACATCCTTCCCAGTCATTCTCGCGATCCAAGTCGCATGTCTGATGACATAGAATTGCTTCGTCCTCGAGACAGTTCTGGAACTACTTATTCGTCGCTTGGAGGCCCGCATGATTATGGTGACGACGTTCTCGACATAACGCATCCACATACAAGCTACGAGCCTGTTCCAACGTATCACCCCGGTATACTTTCCCATAACCAACGATCATCACAATCGTCAAGCACTCCCACCCATCATCAGCATCCATCTCATTCAAGCGCATGCCCTTCAAGTACTTCTTCACCTTCGCGAAGCTTCCGTGCACTCCCCCCTCGTCCGTCGAGTAGTGTAGTCACTGAAATCCCGGTGACAGGTATATATCCCCAACTATTAAATCGAACGCCACATACTACAACAACCTCTGACTCCCCGTCGAGCTCCTCGCACGAGAGCCGTGATCCATCAACACATCCGAATGATGACGTTGATCGACGATCAACGCATTCTGTTTCCACAAGTGCACATGCAGCATTAATGGAACATGCTTCGTTGATGTGGCAAAGATTCTTTCCACCATCTAGTGCTCCTCCAATTTCGGAGTTACCACCGTATAATCAGTCTGGGAAATAGTATGGACTCGATGGAATAATTCCTCGATCTACTTTGACTCTTAATATTGATGCTTTTTTATCGCTACGACACCGTAGTTTTGTTCTGTTGCATTGACTACCTTCAGGGCAATATATGTAACTTTTTCTATAATGGACATTACTAGTGATACCAGGATGTAAATATGGAACCTGCTGTTTTGAGGCTGTTGGACAACAGGTCCAAACACCGACCTTGATGCCAACCCTCTACAGAGATTTGACAGCAGAGGCAGTACTTGGCAGGAAGGAACATAACG
>Ga0310811_10001576_pt1 | contig 28433 bp, 33 predicted proteins | sample YCmetagenome_FD_207642 | JGI IMG/M metagenome (GOLD analysis project Ga0310811, IMG submission 207642) | Soil microbial communities from experimental microcosm in Duke University, North Carolina, United States - YC | ecosystem: Engineered > Artificial ecosystem > Soil microcosm > Unclassified ... | reverse complement strand
CGTTTCGCGACGAGTTCGGCCAGTGGGATCCGAAGGCGCAGCGCCCGGAGCTGTGGAGCCTGTTCAACGCGCGCCTGCACAAAGGCGAGCACCTGCGCGTGTTCCCGATCTCGAACTGGACCGAGCTCGACATTTGGCAATACATCGCCCGTGAACAGCTGGACCTGCCCTCGATTTACTACGCGCACCCGCGCGAGATCGTGCGCCGCAATGGCCTCTTGGTGCCGGTGACGCCGCTCACGCCGATGCGCGAGGGCGAGACGAGCGAAACGGCGCTCGTGCGTTTCCGCACGGTGGGGGACATCAGCTGCACGTGCCCAGTCGAGAGCGACGCGGACGATGTCGAGAAGATCATCGCCGAGACGGCCGTGACCGACATCACCGAGCGCGGGGCAACGCGCATGGACGATCAAGCGTCCGAGGCTGCGATGGAGCAGCGCAAGAAGCAAGGCTACTTCTAAACGCCGGCCCCCCGAACGACATCAAGACGGAATCGATAATCATGAGTACTACTCATCAACCGGCAGACCTGGGCGTGCTGCGTTTCATCACGGCGGGCAGCGTGGACGACGGCAAGAGCACGCTGATCGGCCGGCTGCTTTACGACAGCAAGGCGGTGCTGTCCGATCAGCTCTCGGCGCTCTCGCGCGCGAAGAACAAGCGCACGGTGGGCGAGGAGATCGACCTCTCGCTGCTCACCGACGGGCTGGAGGCCGAGCGCGAGCAAGGCATCACGATCGATGTGGCTTATCGCTACTTCGCCACGGCGCGGCGTAAGTTCATCATCGCCGATACGCCCGGACATGAGCAGTACACGCGCAACATGGTGACGGGCGCCTCGACGGCGCACGCGGCGATCATTCTCGTCGACGCCACGCGCGTGAGCAAGGACGATGAAGGGCGCACGATCTTGCTGCCGCAGACCAAGCGCCACAGCGCGATCGTGAAGCTGCTGGCGTTGCAGCATGTGATCGTGGCGATCAACAAGATGGACTTGGTGGAATACAGCGAGACGCGCTTCAACGAGATTCGCGACGCGTACGTGGAATTGGCGCGGCAGCTTGGCATCTCGGACGTGCGGTTCGTGCCGGTGTCGGCGCTCAAGGGCGACAATATCGTGCAGGCGAGCGAGCGCATGCCGTGGTACGCGGGCGAGCCGCTCTTGGACGTGCTCGAGCAGTTGCCGGTGGCGCAGGCGATGGGCGAGGCGCTGCGTTTCCCAGTGCAGTGGGTGGCGCGCCAGGACGGCTCGAGCGCGGACGACTTTCGCGGCTACATGGGCCGCGTGGAGGCGGGCGAAGTGCGCGTGGGCGAGACGATCGTGGTGCTGCCGGCAAAAAAAGAAGCGACGGTGGCCGAGATCATCGCGCCGGTGCCGGGCGGCACGGCGCAGGTGGATCGAGCGTTCGCGGGACAGACGGTGACGCTGCGCCTGAGCGAGGACGTGGACGTGTCGCGGGGAGACACGTTCGTGGCGGCGCAAGAGGGACAAGCGGCGCCGCAGCCGGCGAAGAAGCTGGAGGCGGACTTGTGCTGGTTCGACGACGAGCCGCTGTCGACGCAGCGTAAATATCTGCTCAAGCAGACGACCACTACGGTATTTGCGCGAATCGGCTCAATAAAGGAAGTGCTCGACGTGCATACGCTATCGCATACGAGCGAAGTGCACGATTTGAAGATGAACGATATCGGGCGTGTCGCATTGACGCTGCAAAAACCGATCGTTTGCGATGCATATGATGCACAACCGGCGACCGGCGCGTTCGTGCTGATCGACGAAGCCACGCACCATACGGTGGCGGCCGGCATGATTCGCACGGCATTTGAATAAAGTGTATTGCTCGAATTGAAATAATGGGTGTTAACAAAACGCCACATTAAACAAAAGGTTCATAAAACGATAAAGGAAATCGGGAAGAATTCGCCCCGGCGCTAATGGGGCCGATTTCCATTCAACAAACGAACCGACCACTACACATGATGAACAAACGTATTCTTGCCGCTGCCGTGCTCGGCAGCATCGGCGTGGCTGCGCACGCTCAAAGCAGTGTCACGCTGTACGGCGTGATCGACGCCGGCTTGAGCTACACGAATCACGCTAAGACTGCGGCGGGCGGATCGAGCAGTCTGACGAAATTCGATGACGGTGTGGCGCAAGGCTCGCGCTGGGGCATCAAGGGCAGCGAAGACCTCGGCGGCGGACTGAAGGCGATCTTCACCCTCGAAAACGGCTTCAGCATCGCTAACGGTACGCTCGGCCAAGGTCAGCGCGAGTTCGGCCGTCAAGCGTTCGTCGGTCTATCGAAGAGCGGCGTGGGCACGCTTACACTGGGCCGTCAATACTCGTTGTCGACCGATGTGCTCGGCAACTACACGACGGGCAGCAACACCGTTGCGGGCAATTACGCTTTCCACATCAACGACGTCGACCAGCTCACGTCGAGCCGCATCGACAACTCGATCAAGTTCGCAAGCGAGAACTTCGCGGGTGTGACGTTCGGCGCGTTGTACGGCTTCTCGAACCAAGCGGGCGCATTCGCGGGCTCGCTCGCCAACGGCACGGCGAACCCCGGTTCCTCGCGCACATACAGCTTCGGGCTGAACTACGCGGCCGGCTCGTTCGGCGTGGGGGCGGCCTACACGGACATCCGTTTCCCAGGCAACCAATCGATCAGCAACGTGACGATCGCAAACGTGCAAGAGCTGCGCACGTTCGGTCTGGGCGCGCGTTACCTGCTCGGCCCGGCGACGTTCTGGGCGCTGTACACGAACACGCGTTTCGTGCCCGTGACGGGCACGGCGCTGCTGTTCGACACGTATGAGGCGGGCGCCAAGTACGCGATCACGCCCGCACTGGCGGCAGGCCTCGGCTACACGTACATGCACATGAACGACGCGGCGAAGGGCCACTTCAACCAAGTCGACCTGAGCCTCGATTACGCGCTGAGCAAGCGCACCGACGTGTATGTCCTCGGCATCTATCAAAACGCCGCGGGCAAGAACGGCGCGACGCAAGTTCAGGCGCAGATCGGCGATTCGACGGGTTTCTTCGGCACGTCGGGTTCGGATGCGCAGTCGCAGATCGGCGCGCGCGTGGGCATTCGTCACAAGTTCTGATGGTTCAGGCGGGGAGCGGCTTAGCGCTCCCGCATGTCTGAACGAAGAATGGGGGCGCATCGAGCGCCCCCATTTTTTCAATGTCCTTCCGTTTCCTTCCGTTACTTGCCTAGCTCGTAGCCGACGATGCCGCCCGCCACCGCGCCGCCGACCGTCCCGGCCGTGCTGCCGTGCGTCAGTTTATTGCCGGCATAGCCGCCGACGGCCGCCCCGCCGAGCGTGCAGCCGGTCAAAAGCGCAGCAACCATGGCGCCGGCCAGGCCGACGAATCTTAGTCGTCCTAAGGGTTTCATGATCGTCTCCTTGGTGTAGGAAGCAGATGCCATCGATCACGCAAACTTCATGCCGAGGTCACCTCGAACCGTCACGGTTCCGGATCGTCTCCAGGTGGATTGGATGACCCTTGCCGGCGCGGCATCACGCGCTGCGTCGAGCCACGTCATTCAATCGAGCAAAGTCGAGAATCGTCACATCCTTGCCCTGCACCTTGATGAGCCCTTGCTTCTGAAAACGCGACAGCGTGCGGCTGACCGTTTCGAGCTTGAGCCCGAGAAAGCTGCCCGTTTCCTCGCGCGTCATACGCAAGACGAACGCACTGGGCGAATACGAGCGCGCCTTCCAGCGGCGCGACAAGTCGAGCAGGAAAGCCGCGACGCGTTCGTCGGCGGTCATCGTGCCGAGCATCATCATCGCGTTGCTTTCGCGCACGAGTTCTGCGCTCAACATGCGAAAGACGTTGTGCTGGACGGCTTTGACCTCGCGGCTCAGCAACTCGAGCAGATCGAACGGCATGACGCAGACGCTGCTGTCCTCGAGAGCGACCGCATCGCTTGCATAGTGCGCCGCCGAGATACCGTCGGCGCCCAGCAGTTCGCCCGAGAGGTAAAAGCCGGTGACTTGTTCTCGGCCGTCGACGAGCAAGGTCACCTTCTTGAAGGAGCCCGTGCGTACGGCGTATAGATTGCTGAAGCCATCGCCGACGCGGTATAGCGCTTCGCCCTTCTTCACGTGACGGTAGCCCAGCACGAGATCGTCCATCTGCTGCGAGCAGGCAAGCTCGTCGGGATTGACCGCGCAGACGGGCCGCAACGAGCACGTCTTGCAGGAGGACGATGCGCCGCCTAGCGTCGCCCCGGCTCGTGCGTGCGGCTCGGCATGCAACGAAATCGAACCGTGCCGCTTGACCGACCCGTCGCGGCCAGTTGAGCGTTCACCAGCACCGAACATTCGCTTTCTCCCTTTCTTCATCGATCGACGCCGGACGCCTCGCGGTACGCCGGCTTGCGCCTTCGCCGACATAAAGTGTCCGCCAATGGGTCAATGCCCCCTATCGTCCGCAGACGAAAGTCGTGTCGGCGCTTTCACACATGCTGTCGGGCGATTCCTACACCGCGAACCCGAGGCCCGCGACAAAGCCTATCCTGGCTAGCTTCTTGCGCATGAGCGGTTTTGTCACGCGCAAACGGCGCGACGAACCGTCGCACGGGTCATGTGCAATGTGCGACGTTTATCGTTCGAAGCATGATCCAGGTCAACCCGGCGAGTGGCCGCACCTGATTTAATCGCACCGATTTTCCGATGGATTCGGTGCGCCGGTGTACGCACAAGGCTCGAATACGCGCTCGTCGCAGCCTGTCCTTCCGTTTTCACATGTATTGATTAGAATCGGTGAGACAGCTTCGAGAAGACGCATTGCCGTTCGGGTCCGCACCGCTGCGAACTCAAAGCCGTGGGCGCACCGTATATCGTTCGTGTCCCCGGAGACGATGACGTGATGCTAAGAAGAAGAATTGCTGCTGTTGTTCTCACCGGTGTCGTGTCGGTTGCCGCTCATGCGCAAAATGCGCAAGGCGCGCAGGATGCGCAAACCGAGCGCGCCCCCGATACGATGCAGGCGCGTGTGCTGGCTTGCGCCGCCTGTCACGGCGCGCGCGGCGAAGGCACCGACAACGATTACTTTCCGCGCCTCGCGGGCAAGCCGGCCGGGTACCTATACAACCAACTGATCGCGTTTCGCGACGGCCGGCGCCAGTACCCGCCGATGAACTACCTACTCGCCTACCTGCCCGATGCCTACTTGCATCGGATCGCCGAATATTTTGCAAGCCAGCGCCCACCCTACCCGAGCGCTTTGACGCCGGCTGTGTCCGCCACGCTGCTCGCGCGCGGACAGCAGCTTGCGAAATCAGGCGACCCATCGAAGAACATCCCCGCGTGCGCGTCTTGCCACGGTGCGGCTTTGACGGGCATGGAACCCGCCGTTCCGGGGTTGCTCGGCTTGCATGCGGAGTACATCAGCGCTCAACTCGGCGCGTGGCGCTACGGCACGCGCAAGTCGTACGCGCCCGATTGCATGCACGAAGTGGCGTCGCGTTTGACGAACGACGACATCACGGCCGTCTCCGCCTGGCTCGCCTCGTCGCCGGGGCCGTCCAACCCTGCGTTCGCTCCCGCGGGGAGCCTGAAGATGCCGCTGCGTTGCGGCAGCGAACCGCAATGACGGAGTCCTTCGTGTCAGCCACCCGTTCTTATTCTCTTTCCCGCGTGCTTGCTCGCGCCTGCGCCGGCATCGCGCTTGCCGCATCGAGCGTGCTCGCCTTCGCGCAAGGCCCGGGCACGGCGCCGGCCGACGTCGTCAAACGCGGCGAATATCTGGCGCGCGCGGGCGATTGCATCGCCTGTCATACGCAGCCCGGCGATAAGCTGTTCGCGGGCGGCCGCGCGATGCCGACGCCGTTCGGCACGCTGTTTTCGCCGAACATCACGGCCGACAACGAGACGGGCATCGGCGCTTGGACCGCCGACGAGTTCTATCGGATGATGCACACGGGCCGCTCGCGCGACGGCTCCCTGCTCTACCCCGCGATGCCGTACGGCGCCTATACGAAGGTCACGCGCGCCGATTCGGACGCCATCTTCGCGTACCTGCGTTCGGTCCCGCCCGTGCATCAGCCGAACCGGCCGCACGAGATGCGCTTCCCCTACAACAACCGCGAGCTGCTGCTCGGCTGGCGCACGCTGTATTTCCGCGAGGGCGAGTATCAGGCGGATCCCACGCGTTCGGTGGAATGGAATCGCGGGGCCTATCTCGTACAAGGCCTCGGGCATTGCTCGATGTGCCATACCGCGATCAATGCGCTCGGCGGCAGCTCCGAGTCGAAGGCGTTCGAGGGCGGCTTGATTCCGATGCAGGATTGGTATGCGCCATCGTTGACCTCGAACAAGGAAGCGGGACTCGGCGATTGGAGCATCGAGGACATCGCCGACCTACTGCAAAAGGGCGTGGCCAAACGCGGCGCCGTGTATGGGCCGATGGCCGAAGTCGTCTACGACAGCCTGCAGTACTTGTCCGACGACGACGTGCGCGCCATGTCCGTCTACCTGAAGTCCCTGCCGCAGCACGGCGGCGGCGAGAATGGCGCGAACGGCAAGAGCGCGATGTCGGGCGAGGAGCGCGAACTCCTCGTACGCCTCGGCTCGAAAATCTACGACGCTCAGTGCGCGACCTGCCACGGCAAGCGCGGCGAAGGCAAGCTGCCCGACTTCCCGCCGCTCGCCAACAATCAGTCGATCCAGATGACTTCGGCGGTCAATCCGATCCGCATGGTGCTCAACGGCGGCTATGCGCCCGGCACCGCGAAGAATCCGGCGCCCTATGGCATGCCGCCGTTCGCGCAGTCGTTATCGGACGAGGAAGTCGCGGCCGTCGTGACCTTCATTCGCACGGCCTGGGGCAATCGCGGCACGCCGGTCACCGCCAAAGAGGCCAACGCGTTGCGCTCCGCACCGCTTTACTGAATCGAGGACGCCATGAATCCGAACAACGAGGCGCGAGCGGGCGCCGGGGACCCAGAGGCACAGCGCGTGGACGAGATCGTTCGATCCGGGCCGGCGGGCGCCATTGCGGTGGCGGGCATCGCCACGGCCATCGTGGTGGCGCTCTGGTTCGCGTTTTATTTCCTCGTCTTTTTGCCGCGCGGCGTCATCCACTGAGCGAGCGATATGTCGAACATTCCCTCTTCCAGCCATGCCGAGGGCGCCGCGGTCGCGGCGCGCATCGAGCGTAAATGGGCTGCGCTCTCGGTGGCGATCATCGTGGTGCTCGTCGCCATGGTCGTCTACACGGGCCTTCATTGGGCCATGATGCCGCCGTCGCGCGTCGAGACGATCGATCCGACCACCTTGCATGTATCGGGCGAATTCATCGAGAGCAATCTCGGCAGCGCGCAAGAGACCGACGGCTCGGTCACGGTGCGCATCGTCGCACAGCAATATTCGTTTACGCCGCAGTGCATCGTCGTACCGGCCGAAACGCCGATCACGTTTCGCGTGACGAGCGCCGATGTCGTGCACGGCTTTCTCGTGGCCGATACCAACATCAATTCCATGGTCGAGCCGGGGTACGTCTCGACCTTCAAGACGAGCTTCAACAAGAGCGGCGACCACCTCATGCCCTGCCACGAATACTGCGGGACGGGGCACGAGGGGATGTGGGCGCACGTGAAAGTGCTCGATCGCGCCGCATTCGACAAGCTCGCGGCCAACGCGCGGAGGCTTAGCTGTGCTCAATAACAAACGACTCGTCCTCGCCCACTTCTGGTTCGCCTTCGCCACGTTCGGCGTCGCGCTGCTGCTCGGCGCATGGCAGATGTACGTGCGCAGCCCCATGCACGCGTGGCTCGGCCAGCCGGAGCTCTATTACCGGTCCGTCACGGCGCACGGCTCCGTCATGGGCTATGTTTTCCCGACGTTGATCGCGATGGGCTTCGGCTACGCGATCAGCGAGCTTTCGCTCGAGCAGCCGCTCGTCGGCAAGCGCTGGGCCTGGGCGGGATGGTGGCTCGTGGCGGTCGGCTCGATCACGGCGATGATTCCCGTTTCGCTGGGGCGCGCTTCGGTGCTCTACACGTTCTACCCGCCCATGGTCGGCAACCCGTTCTACTACATCGGCGTCGTGCTCGTCGTCGTGGGCTCGTGGATCTGGGTGGCGCTGATGTCGATCAATTTGCGTACTTGGAAGCGCGCCAACCCGGGCAAGCCCGTGCCGCTGCCGATGTTCGCGAATGTCGCCGGCTCGTACCTTTGGGCGTGGACGGCGGTGGGCGCGGCCGTCGAGATCCTGTTCCAGATTCTGCCGGTCGCGCTCGGCCTCAAGTCGACGATCGACGCCGGCCTCGCTCGCGTGTTCTTCTCGTGGACGCTGCATGCCATCGTCTACTTCTGGCTCATGCCCGCCTACATCGCGTATTACACGCTCGTGCCGCGCGCCGTCGGCGGCCGGCTTTACAGCGACGCGATGGCGCGCATCTCGTTCATTCTGTTCCTCGTCGTCGCCATGCCGATCGGCATTCACCACTTGTTCGCCGATCCGCAAGTGGGCTCGGGCTTCAAGTTTCTGCAGTCGGTGTTTACGGCGCTCGTGTCGGTGCCTACCTTGCTGACCGTCTTCACGATTTGCGCCTCGGTCGAGATCGCGGGGCGGCTGCGCGGCGGGCGCGGACCGTTCGGCTGGCTGCGCGCCCTGCCCTGGCACGAACCGATGATGCTGGCCGTCGCGTTTTCGTTCGTCATGCTAGGGTTCGGCGGCGCGGGCGGGCTTATCAACATGAGCTATCAGCTCGACTCGACCATCCACAACACGCAGTGGATCACGGGCCACTTCCATCTGATCTTCGGCGGCGCGATCGTCATCATGTACTTCGCGATCGCCTACGATCTCTGGCCGCAGCTCACGGGCCGCGTTCTCACGAGCGTCAAGCTCATGCGCTGGCAGTTGTGGCTGTGGTTCGTCGGCATGATCGTGACGACGTTTCCATGGCACTACGCCGGGATTCTGGGCATGCCGCGACGAATGGCCTACTTCGACTACAGCAATCCGGCGATCGCGCCGGAGGCGATCACCGTCGACATGTCGCTCGTCGGCGCGCTGATTCTCGTCGCATCCGGCGTGCTGTTCTTCATCGTGCTGGCGCGAGGCCACCGCGGCGAGGCGGCCGCACCGCAGAAATTCACGTTCAGCACGGCGGTGCATCCGCCGGCTACGCTGCCGGTTGCGCTCAATAGCTTCGGCTTGTGGATCGCGTTGATGATCACGTTGACCGTCGTCAACTACGGCTATCCGATCGCGCAGCTGTTGGCGCTGAACCAGACTTCGGTGCCGGCGATCTATATGGGAGGCGCGCGATGAGCACCGAACGCCTGTTCTCGCTGCGCAATCGATGGTTTACCGTCAGCGTCGGCTTGACGGCGGCGGTTGCGGTAGCGTCGATCCTGATCGGCTTCGTCTGGCTGCCGTCAGTGCAGACCGACGCGCCGTTCACGGGCCTTTGGAACGCGATCTGCAGCGCGGCCGGCGTGCCCCAGCGCTGGCTCGTGTCGACGCCCGTCACCTCGCGCGTGAAGACGAGCGAAGTCGTCGTCACCCCGACGATGTTCGCGAACGCCGATGCGCTGTCGGTCGGTCGAGGCGCAACGCTGGCGCTGCGATGCTCGATGTGCCACGGGCCGCAGGGTATCAGCCAAGCCAATTCGCCGAATCTCGCGGGGCAATACGAAACGGTAATCTACAAACAGCTGAAAGATTTCCAGACGGGCGCGCGCACGAACGCGGTGATGAGCCCGATGGTGGCGACGCTTTCCGATCAGGACATGCGCGACCTCTCGGCTTACTACGCCTACTTGCCTAAGCTGCCCGCCTATCACCCCGCGGCGCAGCCGGTCCCGCCGATCGTCGCCTCGGGCTCGCCCATGCGCAATATCGCGCCGTGTGCGTCGTGCCATGGCGCGGCCGACCATAAGACCGGCACGCCTTGGCTCGAAGGCGAGCCGGTAGCCTATATCCGCGGGCAACTGCTAGCGTTCGCTTCGGGCGATCGTCACAACGACATCAGCGAGCAGATGCGCAACGTGGCGCGTCAAATGACACCTGCCGAAATCGAAGCGGCGGCGCGCTACTATTCGAGCCAGCCGTAAGTCGCCGCGCAAACAAAGGCCCGATGCAATTGAGGGGCCGCAAATCACCCGTGCTCGCCGGTGAACCACTCGCGCGCTTTGAGCATGCCGTTCCAGTAGAACCACGGCAGCAGCTTCGCTTTGAGCAGCCACGCCAACGCGCTGGGCTTCATGGGGTCGAGCGGGAACGTCGGCAGCAGCTTGCCGCCATAGCCGAATTCCGCCAACACGACCTTGCCTCGCTCGACCGTCAGCGGACAGGCGCCGTAACCGTCGTAACGGCTCGGCATCGGCAGGCCCGAACGCATGGCGAGCAGATTCGATGCGACGATCACGGCTTGCTTGCGCGCGGCCGCCGCCGTCTTCGCGTTGGGCGCCGAGCAAACATCGCCTAGCGCGAAGACATTCGTATATCGCGGGTGGCGCAGCGTCGCATGATCGACCTCGAACCAGCCGGCCGCGTCGGCAAGCTGGCTGTCGCGGATGAAATCGGGCGCGACTTGCGGCGGGACCACGTGAAGCATTTCGAACGGTTTGGCGACGCGCGTCGTTTCGCCGCCGGCATCCTTGACATCGAAATAGGCGAGTTTGCCCGGCCCGTCGATGGCGACGAGATTGGAACGGAAAGCGAGATTCGCGCGGTACCGGTGCACGTATTTCATCAGCGACGGCACGAATGCGGCCACGCCGAACAGCACGGCGCCGTCAGTATTGAATTCGACGTTGATACGCTCGAGCGCGCCGGCTCGCCGCCACTGATCGCAGGAAAGATACATCGCCTTTTGCGGTGCGCCCGCGCACTTGATCGGCATCGCGGGCTGCGTGAAGAGCGCGGTGCCGCTGCGCATCGAGCGCACGAGCTCCCACGTATAGGGCGCCAAGTCATGGCGATAGTTCGACGTCACGCCATACTTGCCGAGCGCTTGCTCGAGCCCCTCGATGCGCTCCCACGCGAGACGCAGCCCCGCCGCCACGACGAGGTCGCGGTACGGTACGGTTTCGCCGTTTTCTAGCCTGACGCGGTTCTCGTCGGCCTCGATGCGTGCGACGGCCGCCCGTATCCACGTGACGCCCTTGGGCATCACTTCGCTCATTGGACGCCGGGTGCGGGCCACATCGAACAAGCCTGCGCCGACCAGCGTCCAAGCCGGTTGATAGTCGTGCGTATCGCGCGGCTCGACGACGGCGATCTTCAAACCCGGCTGCCGGCGCAGCAAGCTGGCCGTCACGGCGATACCCGCGCTGCCGCCGCCCACGACGACGACGTCGAATGTCTCGTCCCAGGCGCAGGCGGGCGCGACGCCTTCGGGCGAAATCTGGCTGGCCGTTTTTAAGGCGGGGTCGTGCTGCATGGATTGCATGGACATCTACGTGAACTCCGGTTCAGGCGCGTGCGAGGCGGCGCCGCGTGACGAGCGAATGAAGGGCCATGCCCGCGAGCATCGCGAGCACGAACAGCCAGGCCTTGGGCTGACCGCTCGAGGCGGCGATGAGCGCGGGGCCCGGACAGAAGCCTGCAATCCCCCAGCCGATGCCGAACAGCGCGCTGCCCACGACGAGCGGACGGTCGATTCGGCTGAGCGCGGGCCAAGACATCGGCGCGCCGAGCAAGCTTCGGCTCCGGCCGCGCGCGATGGTGAACGCGATCGAGCCGATCGCAACGGCGGCGCCCATGACAAAAGCAAGCGAGGGATCCCAGTGGCCGGCGAGATCGAGAAAGCTGAGGACCTTCTCCGGGTCGGCCATGTGGGAGACGATAAGGCCCAGACCGAATATCAGGCCGGCAACTAGAGCGGACAAAGCAAGCATGTCAGGCGTGACGAATCAAGAAAACGGTTAGGAATCCGAACGACATGAAGGTCAGCGTGGCGACGATCGAGCGGGCCGACCCGCGCGAGATGCCGCACACGCCGTGGCCGCTCGTGCAGCCCGAGCCGTATCGCGTGCCGAAGCCGACCAGTAGCCCCGCGATCACCAGCATCGAAGGCGACGCGGCGATGTGCGTGTCCGGTAGTTGCGCGCCCAACCGCCACAGCCAAGGCGCGGCGATGAGACCAAGCAGAAACGCGAGCGGCGACGCGCGGTCGGCCGCTTGCATTTCGACGAGGCGCCCGATCATGCCGCTGATGCCGGCAATGTGGCCGTTGAACAGCAGATAGAGCGCGGCCGCCGCCCCGATGAGCAGCCCGCCGGCAATGGCCGCGCCCGGCGTGAAATGCGACGTGTCGATGATCATCGCGCACCGGCCTTGGTTTTTCCGCAGAAGAGCCCGTACAGCGTTTGCATGATGGCGATGACCTCGTTGCTAGCTAGGCTGTAGTAAATGTATTTTCCTTCCCGCCGAGAAGCGACGAGTCCTTCTTCACGCAACACCCCCAGGTGCTGCGATAGGCTAGGCTGATGAATGCCGACGCTGGCTTCGAGTTCGCCCACGTTTTGCTCGCCCTGCGTGAGCTGGCACAGTAATAGCAACCGATCCTCGTGCGCCATCGCTTTGAGCAGCGCACAACACTGCGCGGCAGATTGGCGCAGGTCGTCCAGGTTTTGTGCAGTAAGCTGGCTTTCCATGGGGATCGATGAGGCAAGTGAGTGATCAACAATATGTTGATAGACATTATATGAATTGATATAGTGTTTGGCAACATCACTTTGAACGAGGGGCTTCGCGATGCGTCCTCAGGTAGAGCCGTTCTTCGATTCAGCGACATCGACCTTCACCTATGTCGTCCACGCCGGCGACGGTACCGCGGCGGCTGTCATCGACTCGGTGCTCGACTACGACCCCAAGTCCGGACGCACGTCGACGGCCTCGGCCGACCGCGTCATCGCGTTCGTGCGCGAACACGACTTGCGCATCGAGTGGCTGCTCGAGACTCACGCGCATGCCGATCACTTGTCGGCGGCGCACTATCTAAAGCGCCACTTGGGCGGCAAGATCGCGATCGGCGAACAGATCCGCCTTGTTCAGCATACGTTCAAGGACGTCTTCAACCTCGGAGAAGACGTACCGGCCGACGGCACGCAGTTCGACCATTTGTTCGCGGCCGACGAAGCCTTCGCCGTGGGCGCCCTCAGTGCGCACGCGTTGCACGTGCCCGGACATACACCTGCGGACGTGGCTTATCAAATCGGCGACGCCGTATTCGTCGGCGACACGCTCTTTATGCCCGATGTCGGGTCCGCCCGCTGCGATTTTCCGGGTGGCGACGCGCATACGCTCTACCGGTCGGTGCGCAAGCTGCTTTCGCTGCCGCTGCAAACGCGTCTGTTCATGTGTCACGACTATCCACCGGCGTCGCGCGACGCGAACTGCGAGACGACCGTGGACGAGGAGCGCCGGAAAAACGTGCATTTGCACGAGGGCGTGTCGGAAGATGAGTTCGTCGAGATGCGAACGGCGCGCGACCGAACGCTGTCGATGCCGGTTCTGATCTTGCCCGCAGTGCAGATCAATATTCGAGCCGGAGATATGCCCACGCCGGAATCGAACGGCGTGCGCTATTTGAAAATTCCGCTCGATGCACTTTGACGCAGCTCGGTGCGCGCCTGCTGCGCAGCCGCGCCTTATCTCCGAGTGAGGCGCCGGAGCGGCTGCTCCGCGGGCGGGAGTCCCAGCAATCGCGATAGCTTGCCTTGCTCGGCTGCAATATCGGCGAGCGTGAATTTATCCAACACTTCGAAATAAGCCCGCAACGCGCTGCCGAGTACGCCGCGCAGCCCGCACGCCGCGGTAATCACGCAGGCGTTGCCTTCCGTATCGAAGCACTCGACCATCCGGAAGTCCGGCTCCATCGTGCGCACCACGTCGCCCACGGTGATGCGAGCGGCCGGCCGCCCGAGCTTGAGCCCGCCCGTTCTGCCCCGCGTCGTACTTAAAAAGCCGGCGCGCCCAAGCGCGTGCACGATCTTCACGAGATGCCCACGCGCGATTCCGAGCGCCTCCGAGATCTCCGCGATCGTGACCAGTTCGTCTGAGCGCACAGCGGCGTACATCAGCACCCGCAGGCTGTAATCGGTGAAATCAGTGAGTCGCATAGCGCACCTATAAAGTATAAGTATTGTATATCTTTTAACCGCACGTTCACCCCTTTGACAAGGCGCAACGGCCTGCTGCAGGCGTTGGCGCCGGACGAAACATTGATGATTTACGTCAAGTTTTCGGGAAAGGTCGGCTCGATAATGAGCGAAGACCCGGATCCGTGCCGGTCATGCACACTCATGGGAAGGAACATGCCTGCTCACTGCGCGCTAGGCCGCGAAAACACGCCGGACGCACCGGAAACCGACGAGAGTCGTTTCGTCGACATCGACATCGACATCGCGGAAGACTTGATTCGCCGCTTCGACAATCCGGGCCCACGGTACACGTCGTATCCGACCGCCGACCGGTTCAACTCCGATTTCGACGAGGCGAGCTATCGCGGGCATCTGGCCGAACGCGCGGCTGCCGTGATCAAGTCCCCACTTTCCGTGTACGCGCACCTGCCGTTCTGCGAATCGCTTTGCTACTTCTGCGCATGCAACAAGATCATCACGCGCGATCACGGGCGCGCGTCGGAGTATCTGGGCTATTTGCTGCGTGAAATTTCGATGGTGGCGCCTGAGCTCGGCAGCGATCGCCGCACGTCGCAGCTGCACTTGGGCGGCGGAACGCCTACCTTCTTCAGCATGACCGAATTGGGCGCGCTGATCGATGCGTTTCAGCGGCATTTCGATTTTGGTCCGAACGCGGAACTCGGAGTCGAGATCGATCCGCGCACCGTCACCCCGCGTACGCTGGCCGAGCTCGGCGCGCTTGGATTCAATCGCACGAGCTTCGGCGTGCAGGACTTCGATCCGGCCGTGCAACAGGCCGTGAATCGCATTCAACCGCTCGACATGGTCGAGCGCGCGCTCGGCGCGAGCCGCGACGCCGGATTCGAATCGATCAACATCGATCTGATCTACGGCTTGCCGCGACAGTCGGTCGCGAGTTTCGACCGGACGCTCGACGAAGTCGTGCGGCTCGCACCTGATCGCATCGCCTTGTACAACTACGCGCATTTGCCCGCGCGATTCAAGGCGCAGCGGCTCATCGATGCGAAAGAGCTGCCGCTTGCGGAGGATCGCCTGCGCATCTTCGTGGGAGCGACCCGGCGCTTGCTCGATGCCGGGTACGTCTATATCGGCCTTGATCATTTCGCCAAGCCTGACGACGAACTGAGCCGCGCGCTGCGCAACAACAGCCTGCATCGCAATTTCCAGGGCTATACGACCAAGGCCGAGTGCGATCTCGTCGGCTTCGGGGTCTCGGCGATCGGCAAAATCGGCCGCGCCTATTGTCAATCGACGCGATCGGTCAAGACTTACTACGAGCGCTTGAACGAAGGTCGGTTGCCGGTCGAGCGCGGCCTGACGCTGACCGCGGACGACGTGCTGCGACGAGACGTGATCATGACGTTGATGTGCAGCACGCCGCTCGATTGTCGAGCCGTCGAAGCCGCGCACGGCATTGTGTTTGCGAACTACTTCGCGGCCGAGCTCGCCGCGCTGGCGCCGTTCGCGCGGGCGGAACTGATTGCAGTCGACACGGACACGATACGCGTGCTCCCGAAGGGGCGTCTTTTCGTGCGCGCGATCGCCATGACGTTCGACGCCTACCTGGGACGACCGAGCGCGGCGTCGTATTCGAAACTGATTTAGCGGGACGGAGTGCGAACATGCAAAAAGCGAAGATTCGCGTTCAGGCGTTTCTCGCCCGGATGCCGCTTTTTAACGAGCTGGCGCCGTCCGAGCTCGATCGCATCGCGCAGGGCACAACGCAGCAGCAGGTTGTGCGTAAGGAGATGGTGTTTCATAGCGGCGATGTCTGCACGGGCTTGCATGCCGTTGTTTACGGACAGATCAAACTAAGCGTGATTTCGCCGCTAGGCGAAGAGAAGGTCGTGCGGATCGTCGGGCCGGGCGACAGCTTCGGCGAAGCGCTGATGTTTCTCGGCAAACCGTACTTCGTATCGGCGCAGGCGATTGGCGATTCGCTGCTTTTACACGTCTCGAAGGCGACGATCCTCGATGCACTGCGGGGCGATCCCGATTTCGCGTGCAAGATGCTGGCGGGGATGAGCGCGCGATTGCACGCGTTGATGCGCGATGTCGAGGCGTATTCGCTGCGCTCGGGCACGCATCGCGTCATCAGCTACTTGCTGGGCCAGAAAGCGGAGCCGGAGTCTGGCCCGGAAAGCTCGGGGATGCGCGTGCAGCTCGAGGCGGGAAAGAAGATGGTGGCCTCGAGGCTCAATCTCACGCCCGAGCACTTTTCGCGCATCTTGCACGAACTCGGCACGCGCGGGCTCGTCGCCATCAATGGGCGCGAAATCGTCATTCCAGATCCGTCAAAGCTGCGCGCCGCCTGCGCTTACTGACGCGCTACCGCGCATCACGCGCCGGTAGAGGCGTATCGCGCGCGTCATGTTCAGGCCGGGCGCTGCGCCGCTTCTCAGAGTGTTGCTGCCGGTGGGCCGGGAGACTCACGGAGCATCTCAATAGTCAAACGCTCGGATGAATGCTCCTCACAAGGGCTCTGCAGCGAGGGCGCGCCATAGGCGCGTCAGGTTCAGTACACTCCGCATCTTTAAACAGCGAGACGGCCTTTGGATTGAACTGCGAACTCGTCACTGACTCAGGCATGCAGAGAGTCGGGACTCGTGCAAACCGACCCGGCGGCGCGACCGTGGCATCATGATTGAATGGGCCGCATTCACTTACGCCGGTGTCCGATACGATCTCTCTCACTTGCACCCCCGTCGGCTCACCTTTACCCAGCCGCCGAGCGATTGCCGTCCGGAACGTACCTACGCGGTGCAGCTGATCTACAGCTTACACTGCTTCACGCGCTCGGCAGAGCATGGCGAGCCCATCGATGCGGCCTTGCTCTACGGCGACTCGCGAGAAACCCGCGTTTTCTGCGAGCGGCGGTATCGCATGTCCAAAGCGTTGCCACGTATCGTCGACGACCTTGGCCGCCGCCCTTGCTATCACACGGGAAAGGGAAATTTTTTTGTCGTGGAACTGATTGACGACCTAGGTGCGAAGCGGGAATACGAGGTCTATTTCACTGCTTCGCGCGCGTCCGAGCGGGGTGTGCTGAATCTGTTCATTCAAAGCGCCTATGTGCGGGACCGAGAGCATCGGCGCAACCGTCCTAAGAAGAAACCCGTGCGGCTATACGTCATTCTGCACAACACGCTTACGAATCGACCGCTCAAGGAACCACCGTGCTGACGCAGGCGTTATATCGGCGCCACGCTGCAAAAGAAAGAGGCTCCCTAAAAGGAGCCTCGTTCGAACTGCTAATCGGACCTCTTGGCTATCGTCACACTTGGGTAACGACCCCGTTGCGGGGCGGGGGTAACGCACGGTTTTCGCCGTTCCGTTCATACGTCACCGGGCCTAATGGTACAGGCATTGGACGTCGTCCACAAGATAGCCGCATATCGACAGGTACTTCGAGCGGCTATCGTGGATCGCAACGAGCTGCGCCGCCTGCGCTTACTGACGCGCTACCGCGCATCACGCGCCGGTAGAGGCGTATTGCGCGCGTCATGTTCAGCGCGAGCCATAAGCTCGAAACGCCGAAAGCGACGGCCGCGACACGCCCCAATGCGTGGCGCCATACGCATGCGGCAATCAACAACGCCAATGCAGCAAGGTGCGCACGGAACTGCGCGCGTGCGGCGGCGTCCGGCAGCATCGCCTTCACCTTAGGAACCAGCGCCGAACGTACATCGAGCGACGCTTGCAAGTGATACCAGAGTAGGAACGGGATGATCTTGTACAGCATGCCGCTGATCGCCGACCAAACCACGCCCACGACCAATACGACGCCCACGAGCACGCCCAAAGACGCCTTGCCCGTCGCAACCGCCATCAGGCCAATGGGGCCGGCGCAGATTAGGCTGACCATCGCCGTTCGCCAATACAGCGTAGTCGCGTCAGGCGCGGGACGCTTTCGGCGTCGTAGAAGGATGAGCGTGATCGCGGCGAAGATGCCATAAACCCCAACCAGCACGAGCTCGCCGACCGACGCCGCCGTCGGCCACCGAGCTTGCATCGCGAAGCCGGACAGCGATGCAATGCGAGTACCAGGAACGCGATCGGCACGAAAGCATGCGTGATCCAGCGAGGGTACGGCTCAGTGACTTGGAACATGGGGATCACTTGATAGGACACGCCGACGGTCAGTAGTCCAATCCATCCGCCCAACCCCCAAGTCAGGTGCAGCTCCGTCAAAGCCACCATCGGGACCGGCAGCGATAGCAATCCGTCCAGCGAAGCGGTGAGCACCGCGCCGAGCGCGGCGGTCGCGAACAGCGAGACGAGCGCGAGCGCGACCGCTCGTACGATGTCGATCACCCGATGCGCGTCCAGCGACGCTCCGCGTACGAGGCCGATCGCGCACGCCAGCGTGAACCAGACGATTGCGGCGCAACAGAGCAACCCGGCAATAGGAAACAATGCACTGATCGAACCGACGAATGCCCATGCAAGCGTCATCGTCCCAAACGTCAGGAGCGCGTGAATAGCAATAGCGTTGCGGCGAGCGCGGAAGACGTGCGCGCCGATAGCGACAGGCAGGATCTGAATCAGCGCTCCCATCATGGTGCTGGCAAACACGCCTAATGTCATGAGATGCGTGACGGCGAGCGCGAACGGCGACCATCGCGTGGAGAACGCCGCAGGCCCCGCATAAAGCAACAAGGCGGCTGCTAGCGATGCAAACACCGGCGCGTTCACGAAGAACGGCAACGTGGCCGCGAGCGGCGGCGACTCGTCCAAGGCGAGCTCGCGACGCATCACCGGGCTCGCCAGATGTCGATTTCGAAGCGTCCATCGAGCGGGCCTTTCGATTCGAAATCGAAGCCGTGGCGCGACAGCAGCGAATAGAGCGGCAAAGGCTCGCGATCGATGACCATGCGCAAATAGCGGTCGACGTTCAGCGTGCGCAACGCCGCGACTACACGCTCCATGGGTTCTGGCGGTTCGAGCCCGCATAGCGCGAGCGTGGTTTCACAGGCGAATGGTTTCATGCGTGGCACTTCGCCGCACCGGAGGCAGTGCGCGGCAGGAGTAATGGCAGCGCTGTCCCACGATAGCAAAGGCAGCGGCGCGGATCGGCGATAACCTTGTTGCTGTCGAGCATACGCGGTACGCGAAACGGGTCCTTGACCCAAGTTAAGGTCGGCCGCCCTGCGGGGCCCCACACTTGCCGCTATTGCGATCGTCGTGAGGTTGTTCCGTGTCAGTGGATGAGGCTAGATTCGAACCCCTATGCATGAAGGGCAGAACGCTGTTGCCCATCGTGCAAGGTGGAATGGGCGTGGGCGTGTCCGCGCATCGTTTGGCGGGAACGGTCGCTTCGCTCGGCGCGCTCGGGACGATATCGAGCGTCGATCTGCGGCGGCATCACCCGGACCTGATGGCGAAGACGTCCCGCTCACGGGACCGCGCACTGATCGATGCCGTCAATCTCGAAGCGCTCGATCGCGAAGTGCGCGGGGCATTGACCTTGTCCGGCGGCCGCGGCGCCGTGGCCGTCAACGTCATGCGTGCCGTGTCGGCCTATGCGGATTACGTGCGCCGCGCATGCGAAAGCGGTGCGCATGCCGTTGTCGTCGGCGCCGGACTGCCGCTCGACCTGCCGGAATTGACGGCCGACTATCCGCATGTCGCGTTGATCCCGATTCTGTCGGACGCGCGCGGCATCGGCCTGGTACTGAAGAAATGGATGCGCAAACAACGTTTGCCCGATGCGATCGTCATCGAGAATCCACGCTACGCGGCAGGGCACCTCGGGGCGCCGGCGATCGATAGCGTCGCCAACCCGCATTTCGCGTTTCCGGAAGTGATCGAGGGGACGTTGGCCTTGCTCAAGGAACTCGGCCTCGAACGGGAGCGCATTCCGCTCATCGCCGCCGGAGGCATCCATACGCATGGGCAGATGCGCGAACTCGTCTCGCTTGGCGCGGCCGCGGTGCAGTTAGGTACGCCTTTCGCCGTGAGCGAGGAGGGCGACGCGCACCCGAACTTCAAACGCGTGCTGGTCGAGGCGACACCGCAGGACATCGTCACGTTCATGAGCGTGGCCGGCCTTCCGGCGCGCGCCGTGCGTACGCCGTGGCTGGCCGACTACCTGGAAAAGGAAGCGAAGCTGCAGCGCGTGGCGAAACCGCGCAAGTGCACGGTCGGCTTCGATTGCCTGCAGCAATGCGGGCTGCGTGACGGCATCGCGAAGCACGGGCAGTTTTGCATCGACACGAGACTAGCGTACGCGCTGGCCGGCGATGTAAAGCGCGGGCTGTTTTTCCGTGGGTCGGAGGCGCTGCCCTTCGGGCGACAGATCCGACCGGTACGCGATCTCATCGACTACATGCTGACAGGGGCGAGGGCCGAGGGCGGTACGGCCGATATGGGCGGTATGGCCGCTCCACGGCGGCACGAGTCCCCGAGCCTCGATGAGGCGGCGTGACGCCGCTGTCGGAGCAGGACGATTTTTATTTGACGAAAGGGCAGGCCAATAGATGGAGCTCGTTTGTCCCGCCGGCAGTCTTCCGGCACTCAAGGCCGCAATCGACAACGGCGCCGATTGCGTCTATCTAGGCTTTCGCGATGCGACGAATGCGAGAAACTTTGCCGGGTTGAACTTCGACGAGGCGTCGATCCGCGCCGGCATCGACTACGCGCATCAGCGCGGACGTAAGGTACTGCTCGCGCTCAACACCTACCCGCAGCCGACGGCATGGCCGGTCTGGCGGGCAGCCGTGGATCGGGCGGCCGCCTCTGGGATCGATGCCGTCATCGCGGCCGATCCGGGACTCATGCGCTATGCGCGCGAGCGTTATCCAGACTTGCGGCTGCATCTCTCGGTGCAAGGCTCGGCCACGAACTACGAGGCGATCAACTTCTATCAAGCGCACTTCGGCATTTCGCGCGCCGTGTTGCCGCGCGTGCTCTCGTTATCTCAGGTCGAGCACGTCAGCGAGAACACCAGCGTCGAACTCGAAGTTTTCGGTTTCGGCAGCTTATGCGTGATGGTGGAAGGGCGCTGCGCGCTGTCTTCGTACGTCACCGGCGAATCGCCCAATACGCACGGCGTTTGTTCTCCGGCCAAGCACGTGAGGTGGCAAAAGACACCACACGGGCTCGAATCGCGGCTGAACGGCGTGCTGATCGATCGCTATGACGACGAAGAGAACGCCGGTTACCCGACGCTGTGCAAGGGCCGCTTCGACGTGACCGGCGAGCACTACTACGCCATCGAGGAACCCACGAGCCTGAACACGCTCGAGTTGCTGCCGCGTCTTGCACAGATCGGCGTGCGCGCGATCAAGATCGAAGGCCGCCAGCGCAGCCCCGCCTATGTGGCGAAGGTGACACGCGTGTGGCGCGACGCGATCGATCAATGCCGCGCAAATCCGCAGCGTTACAGCATCAAGCCGGCATGGATGGGCGAACTCGATAAGCTCGCGGAAGGTCAGCAGCATACGTTGGGCGCCTACCATCGCCCCTGGAAATGACGCGATGCGGCCCACGAAGCCGCGTGCGGGAGAGCAATGTGAAAATCGCATTAGGCCCCATTCACTACTATTGGTCGCGTGTCGCGACACTGCAGTTTTACGAAGCGATGTGCGCCGCACCCGTCGACATCGTCTACCTTGGCGAAACGGTGTGCGCGCGTCGCCATGAATTGCGCGCCGCCGATTGGTTCGAGATTGCGAACATGCTGTCGGAGGCAGGGAAGGAAGTGGTGTTGTCGACGCAGGTTCTGCTGGAGTCGGGCAAGGATGTGGCGACGATGAAGGCCGTAACCGGCAATGCCCGCTACCTTGTCGAAGCGAACGACATGGGGGCTGTTCGCTGCATGCAGGGACACCCTTTTGTTGCCGGACCCTGGCTCAACCTCTATAACGAACCGGCATTAAATGTGATGACTGGTCTGGGCGCCAAGCGCTGGGTCATGCCGCTGGAGATGGGGGCGGACGCACTGGCTCACATGCAGGCCGCGCGTCCCGGGGGCATGGAAACAGAAGTCTTCGCCTATGGACGCTTGCCGCTTGCGTTTTCCGCGCGCTGCTTTACGGCGCGGCACCGAAACCTGCCTCGCGACAATTGCCAATACGTGTGTCTCGAGCACCCTGACGGGCTGGCGCTAAAGACGCGCGAAGGTCAGCCGTTTCTCGTCCTGAACGGTATCTCCGTCCAATCGGCGCACGTGTACAACCTGATCGATTCGGTCGACACCTTGAGGCAGCTCGGCGTCGACGTGCTACGCCTAAGCCCGCAATCGCAGAGCATGGATGCAATCGTCACAGTTTTCCGCGAGGTCATCGATGGGCGGACGACCGGTGCACAGGCGCTGGAGCGGATGGATGGACTGATGCCGGCGTCCGGATGCGACGGCTATTGGCATGGGATGCCAGGGCTTTCGCAGCGGCAGGGTGATACATCCATGGAAACGACAAGGAGCATTTAATGAGCAACGCAGCCTACGAGGCGCCGTCGATCTTGCGCGGTGTGTTGTCGAAACTGCCGGCATGGCCTGGATCGCTGCTGTTTGCCGGCGCGCTCAACGTCGTCCTCAAACCGCATCTACCGGCCGATACGTTGACGCCGCTCCGAGGTCGGGCCTTACGCATCGACGTTCTCGATGTGGGCATGACATTCGATTTCACGTATCGCGACCGTGCGTTCCGTGCGGCACGGCATGAAGGCAATATCGATTTGACGATCAGCGCGAGCGCTTACGATTTTCTGCAACTCGCGCGCCGCGCGCAGGATCCCGACACGTTGTTTTTCAGTCGCCGTTTGACGATGGAAGGCGATACGGCGCTTGGGCTACTGGTCAAAAACTCGCTCGATGCGATCGACGCGTCGATGATTTCGCTGGAGCGGTTTGCGCCTGCCTTTGCATTTCGTGCCGGAAAAAGCCGCCACGGGAGAGGTACCGGCGCTTAACGCAGGCCCGCACCTACGGTTGCGTGCCCGGGACATAGGGATAAGGAATTCGAAAAAATGGATAACGATCGACGTGTGTTACCGCTCGTGTATTCGTGCTCGGGGTGTTCGAGCGCGGCGCAGATGGCCAACTACGTGGCGGTGCAGCTCGACAGGCGCGGTGCGGCCGAAATGTCGTGCATCGCCGGCGTGGGCGGCGATGTACCGGCGCTGCTCAAATTGGCCCATTCGGGCAGGCCGATGATCGCTATCGATGGATGCCCGCTCGCATGCGTCAAGCATTCTCTTGCCCGGCATGGACTTGTTGCTAACGAGTACGTGCAGCTCGCGCACCTCGGCGTAAAGAAGCGATTCCATGCCGACTTCGATATGGCGCAGGCCGAGCAGGTCGTGGTCGAAGTCGGTGAGACCGCGCGTTCGCTTCGCGAAAGCGCGGCGCGAGAGATCGCTCCGGTTTGCGATGCGCACGGCCGGTAAGCGTGCAAGCGTCAGCGGTTGCAAGCGTCAACCGCGCCTAACGTCGAATATCGGAAAAGCGTTTCGCAACGCGGCGAGCGTATCTTCGCTCGGATAGCCGGCCGTCCCCACCGAGTTGAGCGCCTCATCGTGCGACCCTTGTTTGCGAAACACCTGCACCACATACTTTTCGACCCCGACCTCTGAAAGCCGATGCGCGAGCCGAAGTAGCTCGGCGTCCGGCAACAAGTTCGGGTGCGCCGTCGTTCGGCATTCGTAATCGATGCCGCTTGCGAGCAGCGCTGTCAGCGAGCGCCGAGCTTGCGCGCCGCTGTCGCGTATCCGCGTCACCCGCTCATAGTTTCCGAACGGCGCTTTCACATCGAACCCGACCCAATCGAGCAGCGGCAGCACCCGTTCGAAGCGACGAGGGTGTGTGCCGGCGCTATGCAGCCCGATCTTGAAGCCAAGGGCTCGCGCGTCGGCTATCGCATCTGGGAGCGCCGGGTCGGAAGTCGGCTCGCCCCCGCTGAACACCACGCCATCGACCAGCCCGACGCGGCGCTCGAGAAAGCGCATCACCTCGGGCCAAGGCGTTGTGCCGCCTGGCGTGCGTGACTGCAGATGCGTGTTATGGCAATAGCCGCAACGCCAGGGGCAGCCTTGCACAAAGACGACGGCGGCGAGCAGCCCCGGAAAATCTGTCGCCGTGAACGGCGTCACCCCGCCGACCTTGAGCAGTCGATGCGGGGCCACGCCTTTTGAGGCCCGCACTTGCGCCGCGTCAGGCGGCACGCGACGCCTCTTCCGTGAAGTACGTGCGTTCGTAGAATTCGCCCTTTTTACCGGTGTTGAAGGACGAGACAGGCCGGTGATAGCCCATCACGCGCGTCCAGATTTCACAGGGTTGGCGTTCCTCATCGCGAAGCTCGGCGGCGGTGTGACGCATCGTATCGTTCATCGTTAGGACTCCATGGTTTCAGGTTGATTGCATTTGACGCTGAAGCAGTGCTTCATCGCATTTGGGACAAAACTCGTGTCGGCCGGGCAGATAGCCATGCTTCGGGCAGATGGAAAACGTGGGCGTAACCGTGATGTAGGGCAGCGAGAACCGGCTCAGTGTGCGCTTGACGAGTTCTCGGCACGCATCGGCCGAAGACAGGGGCTCTGTCATATAAAGATGCAGGACGGTTCCTCCGGTGTATTTGCGCTGTAAATCGTCCTGATGCTCGAGCGCCTCGAATGGATCTTCGGTGAAGCCGACCGGCAATTGCGACGAATTCGTGTAATACGGCATCTCGGCCGTGCCCGCCTGCAGGATGCTCGGAAAGCGCTTTCGGTCTTCCTTCGCAAAGCGATACGTGGTGCCTTCCGCGGGCGTCGCCTCCAGGTTGTACATATGCCCCGTTTCCTCTTGGAACTCGAGCATGCGTGCGCGGACGCGATCCAGCAGCCGCACGGCGAACGCGTGGCCCCACGGTGTCGTCACGTCGTGTTCATCGCCCGTGAAGTTGCGGATCATCTCGTTGACGCCGTTCACGCCCAACGTCGAAAAGTGATTGCGCAGCGTGCCCAGATACCGCTTGGTGTACGGAAAGAGACCGTTGTCGATGTGTTGCTGGATCACGCGGCGCTTGATTTCCAGGCTATCCTTGCCCAATTCGAGCAGCGCGTCGACGCGCGCCATCAGTGCGGCTTCATCGCCCGCATGGAGATAGCCGAGCCGCGCGCAGTTCAACGTGACGACGCCGATCGAGCCGGTCTGCTCGGCGGAACCGAACAGACCGTTGCCGCGCTTGAGCAGCTCGCGCAGATCGAGCTGCAGCCGGCAGCACATCGAGCGGATCATGTTGGGCTTCAACTCGGAATTGATGAAATTCTGGAAGTATGGGAGCCCGTAGCGTGCGGTCATGTCGAACAAGCGCGTGGCGTTCGGGCTGGTCCAATCGAAATCCTCGGTGATGTTGTAGGTCGGGATCGGGAAGGTGAAGACGCGTCCTTTCGCGTCGCCGGCTTGCATGACTTCGATATACGCCCGATTGATCATGTCCATCTCGGCCTGAAGATCGCCATAGCGAAACGCCATTTCCTTGCCGCCGATAATGGGCACTTGCTCGCGCAAGTCTTCAGGGCAGATCCAATCGAAGGTCAGATTCGTGAACGGCGTTTGCGTCCCCCAGCGCGAGGGAACGTTCAAGTTGTAGATGAGTTCTTGAATCGACTGACGCACCTCGTCGTAGCGCAGCCTATCCTTGCGCACGAACGGCGCCATGTACGTGTCGAAGGAGCTGAACGCCTGCGCGCCGGCCCATTCGTTCTGCAGCGTGCCGAGAAAATTCACGATCTGACCCACTGCGCTCGACATGTGCTTGGGCGGTGCGGCTTCGACCTTGCCCGGTACGCCGTTTAGGCCTTCGGTCAGCAACGTGCGCAGCGACCAGCCCGCGCAATAGCCCGAGAGCATGTTCAAATCGTGGATGTGCAGATCGGCTTCGCGATGCGCCCGACCGACGGCGGGGGGATAGACATGGCTCAACCAGTAATTCGCGACGAGCTTGCCCGAGATGTTCAGGATCAAACCGCCGAGGGAATAGCCCTGATTGGCGTTGGCGTTCACGCGCCAATCGCGGCGCTCGAGGTACTCGTCGATGGCCGAGCCGACTTCGACGAAGGGTTTGGTCTCGTCCGGCGCTGACCCGGATTGAGCGGCCTGGGCGGTTTGATCGGCATGAGCGGATCGCGTGCTCGCGGCGGGCGTCGATCGACGTTCCATGTATTCCTCGATGAACACAATAGGTTGTGATGTGTGTCATCGTAGGTACAACATATTGTTCGGTCAACGCGACGAGCCGCCGCTATCGCCTATGCTTGACCTGGATTAAGTTTCGCCTCGATCGCGCGGTCGGTCCCAGACGAACCGACCGGACTACCGAAGGCTACCGGTAGCTACCGGTAGCTACCGAAGGTCGTCCGCGGTTAGCCGCTGCAGCCGCACCCGCCGTTTCCGCCGCCGCTGCACCCCGCGGGCGCGGCTTGTTCGTGCGCGGCGCCTTCGCTCGCAGTGAGCCAGATGCCGAAGTCGATCGCGATGCGTTCGGGACTGCGTTCGACATACTGAATGCGGACTTGATCGCCGTAGCGATGCTGGATCTGCTGAAGCAGTGGAAGCGGATCGTGGTCGTTCACGAAGCGCATGGTCTCGCCATGGTCGAGCGTTTCCAACGCGGCGAAAATCGCGGCGTGACGGAAACGCTTGGCGATGCCGCGCGCGTCAAAGAGGTAAGTCGTATCGGGCGTGTTGCTTGTCATATCTGACTCCGGTGTTGCAATGAACGGGGATGAGCGGCATGCCGAAGAAGGCGGGCCGCCGGTTGTCGACGTGCTCGAGTGTTCGGATCGCGAGAGGGCGGGCGTCACCTCCTAGACGAGGTCATGCGAAATTCCCCTCGCGCTGCCCATGCCGCCGATGCCATGACGATCACGAACAGCAGCAGCGCCAGGGCGTTGCCGAGCGCGCCTGCGCGGCGCAGCGCGAATGCTTGCGTCATCACGCCGCCGACGCGCAGGGCAAGCGTGATATTCAAGGCGATGAGCGGAAGGTAGAAGATGGGTCGATAGCGCACGCGCAAACGCGCGAGCGCGGGCAAAACGATCGGCGCATGGCCGAGCGCCATCGACGCGACGAAGCCGAGGGTCAAGGCGTGCAGCGCGCCGTCATGCCATGGATGCACGGCGTTCCAAGCGCCGAATAATCCCAGCACGCCGCTCAACGCCAGCCAGCCGTAGCCCGAGAGCAAGCAGACCGCGATGAACCGTGTGAGACCACGCTGACGCACGGTGACGCGCGCGATGTCGTACCGCGCGAGCCACGCGGCGAGCAAGAGCAGGCACGCCGAGAATGCGCGAAGGCCGAGTTCGGGGTCGCGCAGCGCCCAGCCGATGCCGGCGAGCATGATGACGACGATCGATACGAAAACGGCGCGTGCGCGGGCAGGCGTGGGCCGCATGCGTGTGAGCTCGAGCCGCTCGGCCGCGATCGTCAGCACGAGAAACGCGAGCCAACTCGGTACGGCGAATAGCGGCGCTCCCGTCGCGAACCAGAGGATGTCGCCGAACCACCAGATCGATACGCTCGACGCGAGTATCGACAGATGCAGCGCCGGTTGACGCCGCACGAGCACCCATGCGTCGACGAGCGCGAGCGTTGCGCCGACGATCAGCATGGCTTGAGCCCATATCGGCGAGGCCCCGCTCAACAACGCAAGTCCAGCGAGCATGACGGCGGCGGGCGCGCATACGTGCCGCCCGCCGCCGAGCGCCACGGCCCGCTCGACGCTCACGACAGCGCCGAAAAAGATCGGTAGCATCAGCACACCGTGCCATTGCGCGTTGGAAAGCGCATGAAGCGGCACGGTCACGCCGAACCGCGCCAACCCCGCCAAGACGCCGCAAGCGAATGTGAGCGCCGCTGCGGCGGCGAACGCCAGCCGCAGCGCAATGCGCGCGCGACTAAAGGGCAGGACGCCCGCCGCGTCGTGCGGCGCGCCGGCGAGTAGCCTGCGCTTCAATCGTCGCTCCAACCGAGCAAATCGCGCGCGGCGTCGCTCATCATCGCCGGTTCCCACGGCGGCTCCCACACGAGATCGATATCCACCGGCGTGCCGATCGGCAATGCCGCGTCGATGACGGTATGCACGTCGTCCAAAATCACTTGCCCCATGGGGCAAGCGGGCGAGGTCATCGTCAGCGCGATACGCCAACCGTCGCACCGGGCTTCAACGTCATAGACGAGGCCGAGATCGACGATGTTGACGCCGACCTCCGGGTCGACGACTTGCCCGAGCGCCGCGCGTATCTGCTCACACATGGCCTCGCAGCCGGGGGAGGTCGTTGCGGATTCCATCTTCATGCTCCATGAA
>Ga0310811_10001575_pt1 | contig 28436 bp, 30 predicted proteins | sample YCmetagenome_FD_207642 | JGI IMG/M metagenome (GOLD analysis project Ga0310811, IMG submission 207642) | Soil microbial communities from experimental microcosm in Duke University, North Carolina, United States - YC | ecosystem: Engineered > Artificial ecosystem > Soil microcosm > Unclassified ... | reverse complement strand
TGCCCGACTGCATGGCGTTCTTGGCCGGTCTGAAAATGCGCGCACGCATGTGAAACCTCTTAAATCTCTACCCCTGGCGTCCCCGCCTCGCGGCGCACCGCTCCTCACGCTTGGCATTCCTTTCGATCGCGCAGCGATCGAAAGGATGGTCGGAGCGGCGTGATTCGAACACGCGACCCTCTGCTCCCAAAGCAGATGCGCTACCAGGCTGCGCTACGCTCCGGTCGCCGGGGCCTGCCTTACACGTTGGGGCCCAAGCCTTCAAGACCGGGTTTCGCAAGGGCCTAATTGGCGTCCACAAACTGGCCGGTAAACAGCATGGGCCAGTATTTTCCGGTTATCGTGAACTTTCCGCCGGCCGGGTTGTAGGCGATGCCGTTGGGGACAAAATTATTGTCTTCATCGATCGCCTGCCGGTCCATCGTGGTCATCTGCGCCCGCAAAGGCATCAGATCGGCACGGGCCTCGACACAGCCGGTGACGGGCGAGATCCGGACCACGTTCCAGGTTTCAAAGACATTGGCCCAGATGGCGCCCTGGACATATTCCAGCTCATTGAGGTTGCGCACCTCACGGCCCTGGCTGCGCACCGTCAGCACGCGCGTGGTACCGAAATCCTGCGGCGACAGGAAGAAAAGCCGGCTGGAGCCGTCGCTGGCGATCAGCTCCTTGTCGTCATGGGTCAGGCCCCAGCCTTCGCGCGGATTGGAGAGCTCCGGCAATTTGCGCATGTTCTGGTCGAACACGAAGACGCGATGCTCGCGCCAGGTCATCTGGTAGAGCTTGCCGGCAAAGACGGTCATGCCTTCGCCGAAATAACTTTTGCCGGCATTCACCAGCGCGGTGACGTGACCGGTCTTGGGATCGATCCGGTTGATCCGGCTGTCGCCGAAGAAATTGCCGGTGCTTTCATAGAGCGCGCCGTCATGCACCTCGAGCCCTTCGGTAAAGCCGGGCGTGTCCCGGCGGATCATGCTTTCCACCTGGAATGTGAGGTTTTTCGGGGCCGGGCATTTCTCGGCCGCGGCCAGCGGTAAAGGCATCACCAGCAGGAGGCTGAACAGAAGGGTGCGCATGGGAAATGCAATTATCACAGGCGCATGTCGAAAAGCCAACAGCGCCAAAAAGCGCGGGCGACAGCCGGAATCAGGCGTTCAAAACTGCGAGCGCGTAGGCGTGAGCCGGAGCGCCTTAAAAAGATCGGCAGTAGGGAGAGATTAGGCGTTTAAAACCGCAATATCGGCGACCAACTCCCCTTTCGGGCCGTCACCCACCCGGACCTTGACCTTCTGGCCCTCCTGCAATTCGCGGATATTGCAGCGGCGCAATGTCTCCATGTGAATGAAGATGTCCGGTGTGCCGGCGCCGCGGGAAACAAAACCATAGCCCTTGGCGCGGTTGAACCACTTCACCGTGCCCTCGAAAGCGGGGCCGTGCGGTTCGGCGACATAACGGGGTGTTCTCTCGCCTTCCAGAACCATCACCTGCGCTGTGGAATTGTCGAGGGAGAGAATCCGGCTGGCCTGCAGTCCGCGCGGGCCCTTCACCGCCTCGCACACAATCATGGCGCCCTCGACCGCCTGGCGGAAGCCGGACTGACGCACACAAGTCTGGTGCAGCAGGATATCGCCGGCTTCTCCCGGCGGACCTGAGGGCGTGATGAACCCATAACCCTTATGGGCATCGAACCATTTGATCTGACCGCTGACGGTCAGGGCCCCACTGCTGGCTTCCATCACCCCACCTCCGCTTTCTGCAGAGTTCGCCACAATTTTGCCTTATACGGACCTCCCCGGAAAGGGGAAATCGGGCCTCTGCGCGAATTGCGAATGCCTCTCAATCCTCAGACAAAAAGGGAGCCATTTTCTTTTTTGCCGCAAATCACCCACACTGCCGGGGCTGACAGGCTTTGAGACAATTCCCTGTTTGTATGGAGCGTAGCGTGGCGTCAAAATTGCGCCTCATGATCAAGGAAGAAGCCAAGCCGCACATACTCTTGGTGGAGGATGCGCGCGATATCCGCGAACCCCTGGCCCGCTATTTCCGCGAGCACAATTATCGCGCCACCACAGCCCAGGATGCCGCCAGCGCCCGCAAGGTGATGAAAGGCGCCGCCATCGACCTGGTGGTGTTGGACATCATGATGCCCGGCGAGGATGGGCTGTCCTTGTGCCGCTCCATCCGCGAGACCACCCAGATACCCGTGATCCTGCTCACCGCCCGCGGCGAGGAAGTGGATCGCATCATCGGGCTGGAGATGGGCGCCGACGATTACCTGGCCAAGCCGTTCAGCCCGCGGGAGCTGATCGCCCGGGTCGCGGCGGTGCTGCGCCGCACCCAGGCTCTGCCGCCCCGGCAGAAACCTCCGGGTGCGGAGCGGGTCAAGTTCGGCGACTGGATGCTGGACACCGGCCAGCGCGAATTGATCGGTCCGGACGGTGTCGCCCTGCCGCTTTCCTCCGGCGAATTCCGACTTCTGTCGGCGCTGCTGGAACGGCCCAAGATCGCGCTCACCCGCAATCAATTGCTGGACCTGACCAAGGGCCGCGATGCCGACCTGTTCGATCGTTCGATCGATAACCATGTCAGCCGTCTGCGTAAGAAAATCGAGCCGGACCCGAAGAATCCGCGCTATATTAAGACCGTATGGGGAGGCGGATACATCTTCGCGATGGATCCGGAAATGGCCTAGCGAAGGGGCCCGTACATCATGCGATTCAAACTCTGGCCGCGCACGCTCCGCGTGCAGCTTATCGTGGTGGTCGCCGCCGCTGTGGCGATTTCCAACATCGGCGTCGCTTTTTATTTCTACAAACAGAGCGAGATCCAGGCTCGCAATTTCACCAATGAGCGCATGATCGATCGCACCGCCGCGGTCGCCGCCACTCTCAGTCAGGTGTCACCGCAATCGCGTCTGGTGGTGATGCGCACTATGGGCCGGTTCGAATGGCGGTACCGCGAAGCCAACAGCGATTACAACAAAGCGCCGATGACGGCCGAGGAGACGGCGCTCGCCAAGCGGCTGTCCGATGCACTGCCCGATAAGCATCCGCGCAAGAAGGCCGTGATCGTCCATTTGCACGAGCCGGTCGTTAATATTCCCGAAGAGATGCGCCCGCCGCGCGTATCCACGGCCGGCGCTAGTACGGATGTGATCCAGATCATAGTCCCCATTGACGCAAAGAGCGCCTTAAGCGGGGTATACATGCGGCCGACGGCGGAATGGCCGGTCGAAATCATGATCGCCGCCTTGATCGCGGTGGTTACAGCTTCGGCGGGTGCAGCTTTCGTGGCCCGCCGCGTGGTGCGCCCACTTTCCGAACTGACCAGCGCCGCCGCCAAGGTGGCCGTTGGCAGCGACACCCCGCATGTTGCGGAACAGGGACCCGATGACGTGCGCAACGCCGCGGCCGCCTTCAACACCATGGCTGCAAAGGTCACCCGCACCCTGGAAAGCCAGCGGCATCTGCTGTCGGCGGTAGGACACGACCTTCGCACCCCGATCACCGCCATGCGCATCAACCTGGAATTCATCGAAGACGATGACCTGCGTGAGGGCCTGATGCGCAACCTGGACGAGCTGCAGGTCCTGACCGAACAGGTCCTGTCCGCCGCCAAGGGCGCTGGCGGCGAGAAGCCGCGCCAGGTGGATCTGTCGGCGCTGGTGGAAAGCCTGTGCACCGACCTGGACGAGCTGGGCGAGCCGGTGAGCTGGGCCAGCCACGCCCCAGCCCCCATCTCCTGCCGGCCCAATGAGATCAAGCGCGCCGTGCGCAACCTGGTGGAAAATGCGGTCGCCTATGGCCACAAGGCCGATGTCCGGATCAGCGACACCAGCGACGGCTATGAAGTCCTGGTTGAGGATGACGGTCCGGGGATTCCCGAGAACGACCGCCAGCGGGTGTTCGAGCCCTTTGTGCGGCTGGAAGGCTCGCGCAATGAAGCCACGGGCGGTACCGGCCTGGGCCTGACCCTGGTCAAGGCGATCGCCGAGGGCCATGGCGGGGCGGTCCAGCTGGAGAACCGGCCGGGCGGAGGCTTGCGTGCCCGGATGCACCTGCCGCGGGTCGCGGCCAGCGCTTAGTTGCTATCAGCTACATAGCCCCTTCTTGCCCCCTCCTCCGGCACGAAACCGCTTGGACTCCAAAGGCTTTGACTTCGAAGCTGATGTGGCGTTTGAACTGCTGCAATGACCGATGATCCCCTCTACCGGCGGGAACTGTTGCGGCTGGCGGCCGACGCCACCGGGGCCGGTCACCTGCCCGCACCCGACGCGTCCGCCAGCCTGCATAACCCCGCCTGTGGCGACCGGGTCCTGGTGGAGCTCTCTTTGGCGGAAGGCCGCGTCACGGCTCTGGCTCACACCACCCAGGCCTGTGTCCTGACCCAGGCCTCGGCCGCCCTGCTGGCCGCCACGGCCCCCGGCAGGGACCGGGCCGGGCTTTCCGATCTGACGGCTCGTGTGCGGGCCTTCCTGCGGGGCGCCGCCGCGCCGGCAGGCTATGACGTGTTCGACGGAATCCGGGACCATGCCGGGCGGCATGTCTGTGTTCTGCTGCCGCTGGAGGCGGCGCTGAAGGCCCTAGACGACTCCGAACCAGGCACCCCCAGGACCTAGAATTGCGGAGCCATACTTCCAGTCGCAATCAATACCAAAAGGGAGCTCGGAGGCGGGCTGCGGCAATTTCCAGCCCGTGGCAGTATCGCCGAGGTTGAAAACACAAAAGATGGTTTCATTTTCCGACTGCCGGGCGAATGCGATCAACGGCAACGGCGCCTCTAGGAGGGTCAAACTGCCTACCCGCAACGCCGGATGCGTCCTGCGGGCCGCCAACAGGGCGCGCGTATAGGCAAGGGTTGAGTTCGGGTCCTTCTCCTGTTCTGAAACCGCCAGCGCCGCATGTTCCGGCCCCAGCGGCAGCCAGGGCGGACCCGCGCTGAAGCCCAGATTGGGCTTGGCAGCGTCCCAGGGCATGGGCGTACGGCAGCCGTCCCGGCCCCTGAACAAGGGGTAATAGAGATCACCCACCGGGTCCTTGAGCTGGTCGCGGCGAAGCGTGACCTCCGGCAGGCCCAGTTCCTCGCCCTGATAGAGCAGGATGGTGCCGCGCAGGGCACACAGCAACGCCAGCATGACTTTTGCCGATCCCGGGCCAAATCGCGTGGCGGTGCGGATCACGTCATGGTTGGAAAAGGAAATGGCCGGCCAGTGATCGGGGAATTGGGCCAAGGTCTCCAGATGGGCACGGATGGCGGGGACGTCTGTCGCCACCAGCAGCGCGAAATTGTAGCCGGCATGCAGCCCGTCGCCGGATGACAGGTAGCAACCGGACCGCTCGAATTCCTCCGAGAACTCGCCGAACACGAAACGATCGGCGAAGCTATCCACCCGGCGGCGGATCACATCCAGCACCGCCCGGTTCTCTTCCAGATTGGAGTCATGGATATGCCGCTGCATGTTGGCGGCGGCGGACCATTCAACGGTCCCGCGTTCTGTTGCGGGAATGGCGGGATTGTCGCGAAGCCTTGTGTCGTGAAGAAAGGCATTGGCGACATCCAGGCGGAAGCCGTCTACGCCGCGCTCAAGCCACAAATCCAGCACCTTCAGCGCCGCTTCACGCGCGTCCGGATTCATCCAGTTGAGCTTGGGCTGCTGGCGCAGGAATTTGTGGTGATAATACTGCCGCCGCGCCGGCTGATAGGCCCAGGCCGGACCGCCGAACACCGACAGCCAGTTGTTGGGTACGGTGCCGTCGTCCTTTGGCGGCGCCCAGACATACCAGTCGCGCTTTGCCGCATCGCCGTCCCTGCTGGCGGCGAACCAGGCATGCTCGTCGGAGGTATGCGCCAGGACTTCATCCAGGATGATCTTCAACCCACGGGCGCGGGCGGCCTCAACCAGCCGATGAAAGTCTTCCAGCGTGCCGTAATCGGGATGCACGCCCTCATAGTCGGAAACGTCGTAACCCCAGTCGCGATTGGGCGAAGGATGGATCGGCGACAGCCAGATCGCATCCATACCCAGTGACTGGATATAGTCGAGCCTGGAGATCAGGCCGGCGAAATCGCCCTGCCCGTCACCATTGCCGTCGCAGAAACTGCGGACATAGACCTGATAGACCGCGGCGCCTAACCACCACGGTGCCGGCGTCACGGCCTACACTTCAGATGCGGTCGTGACGATCTTGCCGACCAGGCCGTATTTCAGGGCCTCTTCCGCGCCCATCCAGAAATTGCGCTCGGTATCGGCGACCACCTTTTCATAAGTCTGACCGGTCTCGGTGGCGATTTCCTTGATCAGGCGGGCGCGCATCTTGAGGATTTCTTCCGCCTCGATGGTGATGTCGCTGGCCTGGCCGCGTACCCCGCCCAAAGGCTGATGCAGCAGGAAGCGGGTGAACGGCAGGCAGTAGCGGTTTTCCTTTTTCGCGCCCAGATAGATATGCGCGCCGGCGGAAGCGACCCAGCCGGTGCCGATCACCTTCACCCGGTTGCCGACAAAGCGGATCATGTCGTGAATTGTGTCGCCGGATTCCACATGGCCGCCGGGCGAATTGACGATGACGCGGATATCGCCGGCGCTTTCGGCGTAGGCCAGAAGCTGGGCAGTGACCCGCTCGGCCATCTTCATGTCCACTTCGCCGAAGATCAGAACGGTGCGCGACTTGTATAGCGCCTTGGCGATTTCGGCGGATTGGGGATCCGGCCGCGGGGACTTGTCTTCCTTGTCGTCTTCTTCTTCGGCGCGGCGCAAATTCATTCTCCGGACTTTTGGGGATTCGCTTAGTTTAACGATGATATAGGTAGGGGCAACCCGCTTACAAAGCGTCAATAAGATCAATAACCAAGCCCATTGTAGGGCCAATTTCGGCGTTTATCACCAGATCGGCATGACCGTCCAAGGGCGTTTCCTCGCGATTCAGGATCACAAGGCGCGCACCTTGGCGTTTGGCCTGCATGGGGAACCCGGCCGCCGGATAGACCACCAGCGAAGAACCCAGCACCAGCATCAGGTCGCAGGCTCTCACGGCGGCGTCGGCACGGGCCATCTCGCCTTCCGGCATGGGCTGGCCGAAGGAAATGGTGGCGGTCTTCACCAGCCCGCCGCAATGGGCGCAATCAGGGCCATCACCATGGGTGGTGAAATGGGCGAGGACTTCGGGAATTTCGATCCGTGTTCCGCAATCCAGGCATTTGGCATAGCGGGCGGAGCCGTGCAGCTCGATCAGCTTGTCGTCCGGCACGCCGCTTTGCTGATGCAGACCGTCGATATTCTGGGTGATGACATGGCTGGCTTTGCCGCGCGCCACCAGATCAGCCACCGCGTGATGACCGCGATTGGGTTTGACCGTGTTCCAGGTCTCTTCCATTTCCAGGCGCCGCTGCCAGGAGAGGCGGCGCGCCCCGGGATCGGACAGATAATCCTTGAATTCGATGGGCTGCATCTTGGTCCAGATGCCGCCGGGTGAGCGGAAGTCGGGAATGCCCGACTCCGTCGACATGCCGGCGCCGGTGAAGATCACGGTGCGCCGGCTCTCCCGCAATAGCTCGGCAAGCGCCGCCCCGTCTTCCTTCAATGCGCCATCACCTTCGCCGGCTTCACCGCACCGCAATCGGCCTTTACGAAGTCGCCGGTATAGCGGGTACTGATCGCTTGCGGCCGGCCTTCCATCGTACCCTTGAAACTGTAGGTGCCTTCATAATGTTCATTGCCGCGCCAGCTCATTTCGGCCTGCCCCACGCCTTCCATGCGGCCGTGGCAAGTGACTTCCGACTTCATGGAAGTCGCGGTCTGGCTGAGAAGCTTGGTGGTGCAGCTTTCCGCGCTGTTGTGCATCGCCGGCGGCACGTCACCGTTCACCTGCTCCTGGGTCATGCAGATCTGGGTGGTGATCGGCGCACCGCCCATGCCAGGCATGCTCATGCCGCGCGACTTCATCATCGCCATGGCTTCCGGCGGCATCTGCGGCATGTTCGCCATCTGCATGGTGGTGGAGATATTCCAGAGCCCCGGCTTGCCGTGACCGGCGAAAGCGGCAACAGGCAACAGAACGGCAGCGGCGGCGATCAATCGGATTGCGGTTTTCATAAGCACCCCCATGGTGTTTGCGCCGCCAAGTCTGACAGGACGGATAAACCTGTCAATTGCGGTTCCCGCTCAGTTGGGGAATGCCTGGGAAATGTAGGGGCGCACGTCCCGGCAACTATCGGCCTGCCAATCGGCGCTGAAGCTCGAGCTCATGCGGGTGGCATCGCCGCGGAAACGGCCCTTGAACTGATAGGTGCCGTCAAAATGGCTGTTGCCGCGCCATTGGATGTCGTACCGCCCGACGCCTTCCAGCGGGCCATAGCAGGTGCTTTCCATCACCGTCCGCGATCCTTTGGAGCTGATGATCCGATTGGTGCAGTCCACGTCGTGGCTGTTGAGATGGATCGGGTCCCTGCCATCGGCTTCGTATTTGACCATGCACATATGATGGGTGAAGGGCTGGCCGCTGACCGGCGGCTTCAGGCCTTGCCCGCGCGCCAGGGATACCAGCGCAGGCGGGACATAACGCATGCCGAATTGATAGGTGGTGGTGACGGTCCACAGCCCCACCTTGCCGGCGGCGAAAGCCGGTACAGTCAAAAACAGAAGAACAAAACCAAGGGAAGCAACCGCGCGCATGCCAATCTCCGGAAACGGTCGGGAATCTTGCACGCGGCGCCTGGCTTGAAAAGCGCTCCACGTCACTTAAGTTTCCTCCCGTCACGCTCGCGAGGATCGCCATGTCCAAGCCCAAGGCCCTGATCACGGGCGCTTCCACCGGTATCGGCAAATCCTACGCCCAGAAGCTGGCCAAACGCGGCTATGACCTGGTGCTGGTCGCCCGGGACCGCGCCCGACTGGAAACACTGGCGGCGGAACTTGTTTCCCACGGCGCGGAGTCGCAGGTTCTTGTCGCCGACCTGACACAAAGCGCCGATGTCGGGCGCATGGAACAGGTACTGGAGACCGACCCTGCCATCACATTCTTTCTCAACAATGCCGGCATCGCCACCGTGGCACCCCAGCTTCAGACCCCGGTCGATGTGATCGAAAGATTGATCGCATTGAATGTCACGGCGGCAACGCGGCTGGCGCTAGCGGCGGGCCGCGCTTTCAGCTCCCGGAAATCCGGCACCATCGTGAACATGGCAAGCGCGGTTGCGATCAATCCGGAACGCTTCAATGCGGTTTACAGCGGCTCCAAGGCTTTCATCCTGGGACTGTCCCAGGCACTGACCAGGGAGCTGAGCGAAAACGGCGTCACCATCCAGACCGTGCTGCCCGGCGCGGTACGCACGGAAATCTGGGAGCGCGCTGGCACCGATGTGGAAAAAAGATTGCCGGCGGAGCGGATCATGGATGTGGATGAGATGGTGGACGCCGCGCTCAAGGGACTGGAGCTGGGCGAGCGCATCACCATTCCCTCTTTGCCCGATGCGCAGCAACTGGCCGATGCGGAAGCGGCGCGGCTGAAATTGGGCCCCAATCTTTCCTGGGCCCATCCGGCAGAGCGGTATCGCTAGAATTCTCCGTGCAGGCGCAGGCCCAGCACCGAGATGGGGCCGCGGTCGCGGTTGTAGGCCGGATTGACGATGAGCTGGTAATCGACGCTGACACTGAACCCGTCGGCCGCGGCGAAACTGCAATAGGTCTCCAGAATATTTTCGGTCCCATGGCGCCGAAGCTGTCCGTCGCCGATCAGGATGCCCAGCCCGCCGGCCGCGAAATAGGACTTGGCGGAGTCCGACAGGGCGTTGACCACGCCCGCGATACCCCAACTGTCGTTCGGCCTGCCCCAATCCGTGCCCCGCACGGACAGACCCAGGGCGACAGAGCGGTTGATCTCGGTGAACTCATAAGCCTCTTTGCTGCCGTCGTTGAGGCTGAAGCGCGCGAAACCTCCAATGTCATCGGCGATCTGCTGCTCGATGTTGAGCGCCCCGCCTGGCCGGGAGGCATAGCGGCGCACCAGCGCCATGTCGGGCTGGGTGCCTGTCGCCTGGGCCAGGCGCACCGCATCGGCATAGCTGCCCATACGGCCGCGATTTAAAAATCCCAGCAGCTTGATCTTGCCCGGCTCACCCAGGATGGTGTGCCGGGCTTCGGCTTCTCCCACCATTTCAAACTGGTTGAAATCGCGTTCCAGTTCCGTCGTGTTGGGGACGCGAGACAGATTGAAAAGGCCGGCCCGCAGCGTCCACCAGTCTTGAGTCCACTCTCCCACCAGGCCGTAACTGTAGCCCCAGGCGTCGGCGGCGTAATCGAAGGCCCCCGCGTCGATCAGCGACCAATTGAGGAAATCCTTCTTGGGGTCGTGCGCATATGTGTTGGTGTCGAAAATATCGGTGGGAGAAATCTTTCCGCCCGTCAGGACCAGGTTATTTGCCGTGCGCGTGCCGCCAAGCTGGTTTGGCCCTGCCTCCACATTTTCGCTTTCACCTCCCAGATCGAAGGTCTGGCGGAAGAACAGTCGTTGCAGACGGAAATACGGGCTCGACTTGCCCACCTTATAGGCCTCGCCGCTGGGGAAACCTGCCGCGCCCAGCGTGTTGCTGAGGCCAAAACCCTGGTCGATTTCCGGGTTTGCATAGGCCTCGCCGCCCTCCCATAGCCGCAGGCCGGCATAGAGCGTCACATCGATGGTTTCTCTCCCCGAGCTTCCTGGATCCATGCTGTTGGGCCCGCGATAGGCGGATTTGAACGCGGGATGGTATTGATCCACGAACGTCGCCTGGCCATGCAAAGACCAGTCTTCTGCCTGGCCGCTCGCGGGAGCTGAAAACATCAAAGTTATGGCCGCGGCGAAAACAAAACGTCCTTTGCGGGTCATGGCCGCATTTCCCTTGATGGCAACGGCTTGCGGAATTCTGCGCCGCCTCCCCTATACCCCGCCGGGTATATATGCAATATACCCCCATGGGTATATGGAGGCATAAAATGCCGCATGTCGTGTTGGAAAAACAAAAGCTCCTGAACCGCACTCGCCGCCTTCGAGGTCAGATCGATGCCATCGAGCGAGCTCTGGAAGCTGAAAATAGTTGTACCGAAGTGATGCGGCTGCTGACGGCGGCGCGCGGGGCCTTGAACGGCATGATGGCCGAGGTGGTCGAGGATCACATTCAGATTCACATGATAGCCGCGAATCGCAAGCCGGCCCGGCAGGAAGTCGAAGCGGCCAATGAGTTGGTCGAGGTCCTTCGTTCCTACATCCGGTGATCCTGGTCGATTTTTGTGACGATTATGCGTATCGCCATGCACCTCTAGAATCTGCCAAACTTGCCGCGCTGGCCAAACGGGCAAATAAATCCGGCCAACGAAACCGGGGGCGCGCATGACCTATTGCTTGGGAATTCTGTTGCCGCAGGGCCTGGTGATGGCTTCTGATTCCCGCTCCAATGCGGGTGTCGATCAGGTGGCGCGGGTGCGCAAATTCGACCTCTTCACCCTGCCCGGCAATCGCGTGATCGCGGTCCTGTCGGCGGGCAATCTCGCCACCACCCAATCGGTGATCTCCGAGCTTCGCGAGGCGCAGGGCAGCGGCAGGCCGGAGGATATCAATGCCGCCCACTCCATGTTCGAGGTCGCGCACATCGTCGGCGACAAGCTGCGCCAGACGGTGGGCCGCGACGGTCCTTCGGTGCAGCCCTTTGGCGATCCCAATGGCAGCTTCCTGGTGGGTGGCCAGATTGCCGGCGAGGCGCCGCGGCTGTTCCAGATCTATTCCGCCGGGAACTTCATCGAGGCCACCTTGCGGTCCAGCTTCCTGCAGATCGGCGAGACCAAATATGGCAAGCCCATCCTGGATCGCACCCTGACACAGGATTACCCGCTGGACGAAGCGGCCAAGCTGGCGCTGCTGTCTTTCGACGCCACCATGCGCAGCAATCTGTCGGTCGGCATGCCGATCGACATCCTGCGTTACCAGACCGACAGTTTTTCCGCCGCCAACATGACCATGCTGAAGGAAGACGATCCCTACTGGATTAGCCTGCGCAGCACCTATAGCGCGGGCCTGGCGCAACTGGTCCAGTCATTGCCCCCGCCGCCGGACTGGAGCCAGAGCTAGGCTTACTTTCTGGCGTTCCGCGCGCGCGTTACGCCGTCGTTGATCATCCTTTTGGCTTCCGCCGCATCGCCCCAGCGGATGATCTTGACCCACTTGCCGGGCTCCAGGTCCTTATAATGGGCGAAGAAATGTTCGATCTGCTGAACCGTAATCTCCGGCAGGTCGCTGTAATTGGCCACGCCCTCGAAACGCTGGGAAATGTGCGAGGACGGCACCGCCACGATCTTTTCGTCCATGCCGGCATTGTCTTCCATCAAAAGCACACCCACGGGACGTACGCTCATCACCGCGCCCGGCGCGATGGCGCGGGTGTTGGCGATCAGCACGTCCACGGGATCGCCGTCACCGGACAAGGTGTGGGGGATGAAACCATAGTTCCCCGGATAGCGCATCGCCGTATAAAGAAAGCGGTCGACCACCAGCGCCCCGGAGGCCTTGTCCAGTTCGTATTTGATCGGCTCGCCCCCGATCGGCACTTCGATGATGACATTGACGTCATCGGGGGCATTCTTCCCGACCGGGATCTGGTCGACGCGCATGTCGTGAATCCTTCGTTGGATTGGGCGCGTGGTAATTTTATTGCCTCAATGCGTCAACCGCGCCGCAAAAATCCGGACGAAGTGCCGCAAGGGGTTTCACAAGGCCTATTTCAGCCTTATTTGCTTAAGGACATTTTCCGCCATTTTGCCGGAGTTTTCCATGCAGACAAAAGCCTATGCCGTCCAATCCGCGACCACGCCGTTTGGGCCTCACACCATCGACCGCCGAGCGCCCGGGCCCAAGGACGTCGCGCTCGAGATTCTGTTCTGCGGCGTCTGCCACAGCGATCTTCATACCGCCCGCGGCGAATGGGCGGGCACCCAATACCCTTGCGTTCCCGGCCATGAAATCGTCGGCCGGGTCATGGCTGTCGGTGCGGGCGTCAACCGCTTCAAACCCGGCCAGATCGTCGGCGTGGGCTGCATGGTGGACAGCTGCCGTACCTGTGCCTCGTGCAAGGACGGGCTGGAGCAATATTGCGACGGCCCGGTGAGTTTCACCGGAACCTATAACGGCGCGGTGGGCGGCGGCCCCAACACCTATGGCGGTTACAGTGCAGCCATCACGGTGGATGAGCATTTCGTGCTCAATATCGGCCATGCCGAAAAAGACCTGGCAGGCGTGGCGCCGTTGCTGTGCGCCGGCATCACCACCTGGTCGCCGCTTCGCCATTGGGGTGCGGGTCCGGGCAAAAAAGTAGGCATCGTCGGCATCGGCGGGCTCGGCCATATGGGCATCAAGCTCAGCCATGCCCTTGGCGCCCACACGGTCGCGTTCACCACCTCGGCCGGCAAGATCGCCGATGCCAAGGCGCTTGGGGCCGACGAAGTGGTTGTTTCCAAGGATGAGGCGCAGATGAAGAAGCACGCCAACAGCTTCGATCTGATCCTGAACACGGTCTCGGCACCGCACAATCTGGATGCCTTCACGACGCTGTTGAAGCGCGACGGCACTCTGGCACTGGTAGGCGCGCCGCCGACGCCACATCCCTCCCCGGCTGTTCACGCCTTGGTGTTCAAGCGTCGCGCCATTGCGGGCTCACTGATCGGCGGCATTCCCGAGACCCAGGAGATGCTGGATTTCTGCGCCAAGCACGGCATCACCTCGGACATTGAGATGATCAGGATGCAGGATATCGAAACGGCCTATGCGCGCATGCTCAAGAGCGATGTGAAGTACCGCTTCGTGATCGATATGGGGTCTTTAAAGGTCTGACCCCCTCCGGCCGCAACGCGGGCAAGCCCGCGAGCGGCCACCTCCCCCTTCTATGCGCTTACGCGCAGAAGGGGGAGACAGGCCTGTGCTTGTGTCATCACATTAGTGGTCTGTGGAAGCGGCCCACCAGCACCGCCTTGGCCAGAACATGACCGTCCATCGCTGACATGATCTGTGCGCGTGTCGCGTCAGGTCCCAGAGCGAGTTTCGTGTCCAGCGCATAAAGCTGGAAGGTGTAGTGGTGATAGACATTGCCCCGTGCGCCAGGGCCCAGGAAGCCGTTCTTCTTGCCGGTGTTCAGAGGCTGGACGGTGCCGTCCGGAAGCGCCGCCTCATTGGGAACGCCTTCGGGCAGCGAAGTCGCGGTGGCGGGAATGTTGAAGGCTGCCCAGTGCAGCACCTCATTGGTGGTGCGCTGAAGTGCGGTGTCGGGATCGTCCACGATCAGGGCGAAGCTCTGCGTGCCGGCAGGCGTATTGGTCCAGGCCAGCGCGGGGGAGACCGGCGCGGTGACGGCCTGGGTATATTTGTCGGGAATAATGCCGCCATCGGTGAAGGAGGAACTGGTCAGGCCCATCGGTGTGGGTGGCGGCGCAGCTGGCACGGCGGCCTGTTGGGCAAAAGACAGGCTGCCGCTCAAGGACAACAACAGGGCAGCAAGCACGGGGGAACGGAAGGCGGGCATGCGATCCTCCTGAGAATTGGGAGGTGCAGCAGAGGCCGTTTCGCACGAAGAGTCTAGCGCCGGCAGGATGAGGATATCGATATCAAGAAGCCGGCCGACACTGGTCAGTCCCGACAGGACGACCAAAAGCCCCACGCTGAGGCCGATGATTTTCACGTGACTGAACACTGCCCACCCATTGTTTTATGTCGCCCAGCTTATCGTGGACCCGTTAATGGCCCATGTAGACAGTGCCAAGAATGCCAGGGATGACCGCTAGAACTGAAGGGCGCGTTTGGGCCAGGCACGGTCCAGCAGTCTGCGCCAACGATGCTTCTGGCCCTCGGTGATCTGCGCCAGCCCGACGATGCAAGCCAATGCCAGGCCCCCTATTTCCAGGCACCGCAGCAGACCGGGAAGCGGGCCGGGCAGAACCGCGCCGAAGAAACTCAAAAGAGGATAGTGAAACAGGTAAAGCGCGAATGTCATGCCCGCGGCGGCGCGGATCAAGACCGTTGCGCGCCCGAATGAGACATGATGGGCAAAGGCTGAAAATCCCAGGATGTTGAACGCCACCAGAAGCCCCAGCAGATATTTCCAGCCGGCAAGCCGGGACCAGTCCAGCCAGCGGTCGTGCAGCAAAGTCGCGTCGAGATAACGGCCGAAGGCAGGGCCCGCGCCGCTCACCGCAAGAACCAGATAAAGGACGATCGAGCCCGCAAACAGGATCACACCTGCTTTTGGGGAGAGCCGGTCCCGCTGGCGCCACACGATCCACCCAAGCAGCCAGACCGGAAGGAGCAGAAGGATGCGGTGACCGATCACGGCGCAGGTCACGATCAGAAGCACAATGCGAATCCAGCCCCGCGCGTAAAAGGCGATGCCGAACAGCAGATAATAGGCGAACTCATAACTCAGCGACCAATAGGGCAGATTGGAACCGGGAATGACGGACCAATTGCGCACCTGGTTGAGAAACAAAATTGAGATCGCCATCTGGCGAAGGGTCTCAATTCCTCCGATAGCCGGCGCAAAATAGGCGGAAGGATTGGCCGAGTGCCCGAGAACATCCAGCAAGGCGGTGATCAGAAGGGCGGGAATGGCGACAGACCAGAGCCGCGCCAGCCGGGCGCGCAGATAGGCGCCTGCGTCATGCTCCTTCTGTTCCGATACAAATCCGATGACCATGCCGGACAGGACGAAGAAACAGACCACCGCGTCGTTCTGGATAGACAGGGTGCTGTCCTTTACGCCGCTCCACTTCACGTTGGTAAGAAGGTGGCCTATGAACACAGCCAGCGCCGCGCCAAAACGAAGCAAGTCAAGATAGATCGACAGCGAGCGTGGCATGGCGCCGGAGGTGGAGCCGGCGGTTTGTTTTGAACTGGAAATCATCAGAACAGGGTGACAATCGGACGGATAAAAGGAAAAAAAGCGGTGCGCAACCTATGAAAAAGAGGGCGCGACAACAACAGCCGCGCTCTCAGGTTCGGCGCCTTTCCAAAGAAACGTGCAGATGTCGCAGGTCAGCGCTTCAGCGCCACCAGCGCGAAGAAGCCGCCCTGTGGATCCTGGGCCTGAACGATCCATTGGCCGCCAGGCACTTCCATCGGTCCCATCACCACCTTGCCGCCGGCTTTTTCGAGCCGCGTCCGGGCCGCATCGATGCCGTCCACATTGATATAATAATTCCACCAGGATTGCGGCATGGCGGCGGGCCGGTTCATCATGCCGCCGATGGCTGCGTCACCCGCGGCGAATAGTTGGTAGATGCCCTGCTCGCCCATATCGTGCGCCTCGGCCTTGGTCCAGCCGAACAGTTTTTGATAGAAGATGAAATCCTTTTCCCAATCACTGGCGAACAATTCCCGCCAGCCGATGGTGCCTGGCGCTCCAACCGGCAATTGCGGCATCGGACCCGCCGCCAGCCCCTTGGCGATGATGAACACGGCGCCTTGCGGATCGCCCACCACGGCAAAGCGGATGACACCGGGCACTTCTATCGGGCCGCGATGGACGGTGCCGCCTTCAGCCTTGATCTTGCCGGCCATCGCGTCGACATCCTCGACTGCGATGTAGCCGTTCCAGACCGGATGCGGCGGGGACATGCCGTCCGGATAGGGCATCAGGCCGGCAACGCCGGCATCCCCGACCTTGAAGATGCCGTAGCTCTGGCCACCCTGGCTGTTGTCCTGATAGCTCCAGCCGACCACCTCGCAATAGAATTTCCGGGCCGCCTCGACATCACTGGTCGCCAGGTCATACCAGAAGAAATTGTTGGGCATTCTCGTCTCCTTTACAGTTCGACGTCCGAAGGACGTCACCGGGGCGCCTATCCCGACAATGGCGGGAAAGGAATTTTGTGCCCCATCCGGGCCCCGGACCGGACGAAAGAATTGTGACAAGACCCGATTTTCGCCCCCTGCCCCCAAAAAAGCCACGGGCTCCCTGTCGGATGACACAAGCTTCATCCGTCTTCATGGCATAGGGCCGTCACGGCCCGCCCACCGAGAACAGGAAGGAACAAGATCATGTCCGAGAAAAGCGCAAACACCGTCAGGCTGCACCGGGTGCTGGCAACCAAGCCGGAGAAGGTCTACCGGGCTTTTCTGGAAGCCGATGCCGTGGCCAAATGGCTGCCCCCCAACGGTTTCACCTGCACGGTCGACCATCTGGATGCCAAGACCGGCGGGACGTTTCACATGTCGTTCCGGAATTTCACCACGGGAAATTCCCATTCCTTTGGCGGGGAATATCTCGAACTCGTGCCCCACAGCCTCATCCGCTACACGGACCGCTTCGACGATCCCAATCTGCCCGGCACCATGAACGTGACCGTCAACCTCAAGCCGGTTTCATGCGGCACGGAGATCCATATCGAACAGTCGGGTGTGCCGGCGGTGATCCCGCTCGAAGCCTGCTATCTCGGCTGGCAGGAATCCCTCATCCAGCTTGCGCGGCTGGTTGAGCCGGAAATTCCGGGGTGAGGCTCGACCGGCGAGCGGACGTTACCGCCTGCTCGCCGTCTATGGCGGCGAGACGGCGAAGCGGCGGAACTGGAGCGCGCTTGGCGGCCAGCTGAGTGCGCTCGGCGGGGAGTTGCTGGTCGGCATAGGGGCGCCCGCCGCGCAGGCGCCCGTCCGGCGATACAGGCAGACCTTGGGAGCCGGGCGCTTCCCCATAGTATCCCGATAGCCGTCTTCCCAGCATCCTGATCTGCGGTAACCCGCAGGAGCCGCTTCGCTCTCCAAAAGCCCCAGCGCATTGATGTAGGGCATCAGTCTGGCGAGCCCAGGCTGCGCAGCAGTCACATAGAGCGGGATGGGCCGGCCGATGAAAGCCTGGCCAAAGACGGGTGCGGTTTCCTGCGACGTGGCAAGGCCGCAAATATCGGGATGGGTGCGGACATGATCCGCCAAAGCCAGATGCCCCGCGCGATGAATCCAACTCGCGCGGAATGCGCCATGGAATGCGACGGCCGCGGAGGTGCCGATCCATATCAAGGCGACAGCGGCGGGAAGGATGGCGCTCGGCAAGCCGGGCATGCGGTCTCGATAACGGCAGACCAGCCGAACCGCGCCGATGGCCGCGGCGATCACGATCAGGATGACGGCGGGATAGAGGAAACGTATCTGCTGGTTGGACAGCAGGGCGTGGAATATCCAGATGCCGGCCGACAGCACGCCCAGGCCGGGAAAAAACGCCATTCCTGCGCCTGCACAAAGCAACAAGGGTAGCGCCGCCCAGCTCCAATAATTCAATTGCAGATCGGTCAGATAGTAGAAGGGCTGCGATCCCATTCCATATTGGGAAATGGAAACCCGGCTGTTGACCCATAGGTTCAGCCAGATGGATTGGAAGGGACGCCCAAGCGTCATCCAGTCCAGCAATCCGGAAAGAACTGAAACGGCCAGGCCGCCGGCAATCACCAGCAGCCAGCGGCGCGGCTGCATCTGGCAGACCAGAATGACCAGCAGCAGCAGAAACAGTGCGAACTGAAAGCGGATGGAGAAGACCAGGCCCAGGCCAACACCCAGCAGCAGAAGCCGCTTTTCATCGCCGCTGCGCACGAAGCAGAAGGCTTGATGGATGCACAGGCAAAACAGATTGCCGGAAAATATCTCCGACAGCGTCACGCTGCTCCAATAGACGGTATCGACCCAGGTGGCGGTCAGCACACCTGCCAGCAGGGCCAGCCGTCCCACACCCAGCCAGCGGGTCCATTGGATGGCGCACCAGACGGGAATGAGGCTGGAGGCTGCCACCAGGCCATGAGCAAACAGGCGTTCGCTGGCGGCATCGCCAAACAAGGACCCGACCCACATGGCGCCCGCCAGCAGTCCGGGAAATATCCAGGAGCGTATGCCCAGCTCATAGGTCCAGGCGGGCGTGCCGAAACCGTGCACAAGCCGGTAAGCCTGTTCCATATAGTCAAAATTTTCGTCGGGAAACGTCATGTAGCGTGTGGATTGGCGCACAACAAGGAACAGCAGGAAGCTGGCGGCAAGGACAGCCGCTGTTTCCAGGCGCATCGCGGGGTTCTTCAGAGGATCCGTGCCGGGAAGCGGAGCGGCCGCATCCTTGCGCAGCAGGGCAAAACCGAGGGCCATATATATCAACCTGATGAATCAAACTGAGTGAGGCGTAGTGTATCGCCGGCGGCAAAATCGTGTGGCGATTTATCTTCGCTTGATAATTGGTCAATTAGCGCATAGCGCGTAAACCTCACACCCAGAGGCCGGTGGTGAGATATTTCAATCCACTGTCGCAGATCACCACCGCCACGCATTTGCCGCGCAGCTCGCCCGCAAGCAGTTGCAGAGCAGCAGCAACATTGGCGCCGGAGGAAAAGCCCGCAAACACCCCCTCCTCTGCCGCTAGCGCCCGGGTCATGTCGCGCGCCTCATCGCCGCTCACCGCCAGATAACCGTCCACCGGCACGCCACGCAGAAAATCCAGATCGGCAATGGCATAGCCGCCGCCCTGGATGGGATGATTGGGTCGGGTGACGGGACCGCCCGCAATCGCGGCCGCATCCTTTGGTTCGACCACATAGCAGCGGATCTCGGGCTTGCGCTCCTTCAGCCATCGGGTCACGCCGGCATAGGTCCCGCCGGTACCGACAAAATCGGCGAAGGCATCGATCTGGCCGCCGCTCTGTTCCCAGATTTCCGCACCCGTGGTGTGATAATGCGCCAGCCAGGCGCCATCGCGATGGAATTGATCGGCACGAAAGGCGCCCCGCTCTGCGCTGAGGTGCCGCGCCGCCTCTTCCACCAAGGCCAGGTCGGCGCCGGAGACTTCGCCGGGCTTTGAATCCGGCAATTGATCCACCAGCACCACTTCAGCGCCGAGGGCGGACATCATGCGGGCCCGTTCCGGCGAATTGCCTTTCGACATCACCGCCACGAAGGGATAGCCCTTGATGCGGCAGACTATGGCGAGGCCCGCCCCCATATTGCCCGAGGTCAGTTCCACCACCGTCTGTCCTGGCGATAGCAGGCCCTGGCGCTCGGCCTCCGCGATCAGGCCCTTGGCGGCACGGTCCTTCTTGGAGAAACCGGGATTGAGGTAGTCGAGCTTGGCCAGGATGGTGCCATCCAGCCCGCGGGCGCGTGTCAGCCGGTCGAGGCGCACCAGCGGCGTATTGCCGATGGCATCCACCACGGAGGAAAGCGTCGGCATGCGTCGGGGCTCGCGGCTGGTTTCACCGCTTTCTAGCCCAGCAGGCGGACGGGGGAAATGTGCCCATCAACCCTTGGGCGAAAACAGCTGGCACCAGCCGGTGGGACTAATGGTGCCCTGAACGAGCTGGCACGCACTGGGTGCTGCAAAACTGCTGCAGAGCCCACATCGCTGATCGCCTTTGGGCATCGTCTGGTACATGGCGTCGGCCTGACTGAAGTTCGGCTGCGCCCCGGCGGGCGATACTGTTTTTGCAGCAATCGCCGCACCCAGGGTCAGCTTTGTTCCCGCAAGCACTGCGCGGCGCGAGATGGGCCGGCGATCCGTATCGTTGGTCATCGGCCGCCTCTATCTTTTCGGGAACCGTGTAAAGACATAATCCTTCGCCGATACCTTGGTGTGGCAGGCAAAGCCGCAACCCGGCCCCGTCCCCAGCGGCGAGAAGCTGTTGGATGCGGTGTCATAATTGAACTGCCCGTAGCCCCATCCGCCGGTGCTGGCGAAGCGCTTGCTGTCCTTCACCATGGTGTCGAGATCGTGCAGCGTGTCCGGCACCAAAGCGGGAAAGCCATCTGGGCTTTTTTGCGAATTCCAATGGATCTTCACCATTTTGACGCCGTCGGGGAATTTCTTGCCCTCGGCGGGAAGGCCGGATTCATAGGCCGCGATCATCGCGGGATTGCCCACGATCACATCAATGATATTGCCGCCCTGGCTGACGGCGATCACCTGCCATTTTTCGTAGCCTTTGAACTCAGAGAGGGCGAGGCCATCGGGTATCTTGATGGTGTCCTTATTGTCCCCGCTCTGCTGGGCGATGGCCGCGCCACCCAGGGCGGCAAGCGACGCGCCAATGACGGTGATTGCGACGGTTCTGTGCAGTTTTGAAATATGTGACATGGAAATTCTCCAGGGTTGAGCGGCCGGACTTAACAAAAAGCAGTACCGGGCCAGCCAAGGCCGCACGTACGGGATAACAAATGTGGGATATTGCCCGTCCCGAGCAGTGAAACACGCTGGGGTGGTTAGCGTTCCGTCTTACACGCAAAAAAAAGTAAGAGCTGCTTTTTTGGGCAAGAATCTCGCCCGGTCAGGCGTTCACCTGCCGGGCGATGAAGGCCTTCGCCATCTCATGGGCGCGGTCAGTGTCGGGGCCCGGCTTGGCCACCCATTCATGCTCGCAGCCTTCGAAGATCGTGTAATCGCAGGAACCGCCTGCCGCCCGGTAGGTCTCGACGAATTTGGTCTGGAAGGCGGGCAGCATATTGTTGTCCAACGCCCCTTGCATGATCAGAAAAGGTTTGAGCGCCACCTTTTCCTTGCGATCCAGGATCTCCTGCGGATTGGATTCGTGAATGGCCTCCCAGGGGACGAAGAAGGTCTTGTTGTTCTTGATCATGCTGTCGACCTTGTGCGCCTCGGCATTCTCAAAGCGCGCAAAGGTATTGCTGATCGGCGAGCGCATCATGACATAGTCTATCGACGGCATGGGACTGCCGGCGAAGGGAATGGCGTTGTAGCGCGCATCACCCGGCCTGAGCGCCAGAAGTTCGGCGACGTGGCCGCCGCTCGAACTGCCAAACACACCGATCCGGGTGGCATCGCCATTCCAGGTCTTTGCCCTGGCCTTGAGCCAGCGCAGAGCATAACTCGCGTCCTGCACGCAGGCGGGATAAGGCGCTTGTGGCGCAAGGGTCAGGTCGACCGCCACCACCAAAGCGCCGGCTGCGGCGAGAGCGCGATCAAACGGCTCCTCGGCATGGCGATCCTTGGCGTTCCAGGCGCCGCCATGCAGATCGAGTATCACCGGAAACGGGCCTGGACCGGCAGGCTGATAGATGCGCGCCATCAACGGACGGCCCTTGGCGTTGCGGCGATATTCCAACTCACTGACCGTCAGGTCGAATTTGGCGGCCGGGTCATAGCGTGGCTTGGCAAAGGCCGAAGACACAAAAACCGTGGCGAGGCCGGCGGCGGCACCGGCCTGGAGAAATTCGCGGCGCTTGACGAAACCGTGACGCATGCGCCCCTCCCACTATTTCATTTTGACCAGGCGGTCATGTTAGCAGGCCTTTCGGGTGACATACAGCCGAGGCCGGAACCGCCCGACCCTTGGCAGCGCCCTTGTCTTTGGTCATCCTTCACAATGACCAGACAGGGAGACCGCTATGGACCCTCGCACCAACGTCACACGCCGCACTCTACTGGGCGTCGCCGCCAGCTTGCTGGCCGCCTCTCCTGCCCTGGCCGCGCCCAATCTCAAGATCGGCGTGATAGGTGCAGGCCGTATCGGCGGGACGCTGGCCAGGCATTGGGCCAATGCCGGATACAAGGTGATGATCTCGGCCCGCAGCCTGGATGAGGTGCAAAAGCTGGCGGCGGAGATTGGGCACGGCGTCACCGCCGGAACCACGCAACAGGCCGCTGCATTTGGCGATGTGGTGCTGATCTCGGTGCCGTTCGGCGCCCTGCCCCAGGTCGGCCGGGATAATGCCGCCCAGCTCAAGGGCAAGATCGTTCTGGACACCTGCAACCCCTATCTCGGCCGCGACGGCGAGATGGCCAGGGAAGCGCTGGAGAAAGGCACCGGCGTGGTCGTTCCGACCTACCTGCCGGGGGTAAGACTGGTGCGCGCCTTCAACCAGGTGAGCGCCGCCGCACTGGCATCGGAAGCACATCGGTCCGGCGAAAAGATCGGCGTGCCGCTGGCGAGCGATGACAAGCAAGCGCTCGATATCGCGCAGCAGCTGGTCCGTGACGCGGGTTTCGATCCGGTGGTGGTGGGCGGGCTTTCAACCGCCAAGAGCTTCGATCAGGGAGCGCCGGCCTATCACACGCTGACGGCAAGGGAATTGCGGAAGATATTGGGGATCAAGTCGTAGCGACGAGATCAGACTCAACCGTTTCGCGTTGGTGGAGATAGTGCTGCCCCGACCGGGACTGACGCAGTACCTCTTCAATGAGACCGATTTGATCCGGACGCAACCTGCTCCGCCATGAGGCCGCAGTTTTCACCGAATCGCGAAGTACCCGGTCGTATGTATTCCCGTCCTTGGCCGTGGAGGATTGGCGGATGAAGCTTTCGACTTCCGGCCGCCAGTCCAAACCGGCAAAGTCAAACAGCCCCTGGCTGACCCCCACAGGATCCTGACAGAGGTCTTCGTACCGGACGATCCGCAAATTGCGGTTGCCCGCAAGATCGTCCAGCGCCTTGTCATTGGAAATCGCCCAGCGCCAGGCCAGCCGCTGAACGGGATCGAAGGATTTGAAGCCCGCGATAGTCAGGCCAAGCTTGCGCCCCTTCTCCGTGGCGGCGAGGTCTTCATAAATCCCCCAATCCTCGGTGGCGGGCGGCTGGCCGTCGACCTTGTCCCTGGCGATTGCATTGAGCGCCGAGGCAATCTGGCCGGCGGGATGGCGCAGCAGCAGGATGATCCTGGCGTCCGGATAGATACGGGAAAACAGGTTCATATGGCCCAACGCCGCGATGGATTTGACGACGTGATGAATCCGTGACCGGCCGGCCATCTCAGGCAGAGGCAGGTCGCGGAAAAACCGCCGGAACAGGCCCAGTTTTTCAAATCCCTTCGCGCCCACCACCATCCCCCGCTTCAGCTGGTATTGCGTGGAGGAAAGATAGGATTTCGGCATGATGGGAAATGTGCCGATGGCCTTGGACGTGCGGACCCGAAGGACTTTCTCGAAATAGTCCTGCGCCAGCGGCAGATAGAGGTCCACATCCCGGTCCGGACAGAAGGCGGGAAATTTGGCTGTTTTCAGGATGCTGTCGGGCTCATGCCGGTAAAGCACATCGGGATGAGCATCGAAAATCTTGCCGAGCCAGGTGTTGCCGCCTCGCGTCATGCCGACAATGAACAGCATGGTCATGCCACCGCCAGGCTGGCCGGATCGGCATGCGGTTTCCAGCCGAACTCCGCCGCCAGGTTGGCGATCTTGTGCAGCTCGATCAGGTTCATGCGTGTGCCGGAGCGCGGATAGATCGCCCCCGTCACCAGGATCTCGTCCGCGAGGGACAATTTTCCTGTTTCATACAGGAACTGGATGCAGGCCTTGATGTAATCGGCGCTGCCGCGCGGCACCTGGGTCGCGAAATGAATCCCTTCCACCCCGGCATACAGGTTGAACGCCCGCGCCATGCCCGGATTGTCGCCCACCGCCAGGATGGGCTGGGACACGCCGCGCGCCGAAAGGCGGCGGGCGGCATAGCCGGACCTGGTGATGGCCACCACCTTGGTCACCGAAGCCGAGCGCAAAATCATGGCGATGGCTTCTTCCATCGCCCGGGCCGGATCGGAGGCCCATGCGGCCGAGGCCGTGCGGGCGCTCAAATGCCCGAAGGCGCTGTCGGCCACGCGGCGCATCACGCTGACGGCTTCCAGGGGAAAATCACCCACCGCCGTCTCGCCGGACAGCATGGTTGCGGAACATCCATCCAGAACGGCGTTGGTGATGTCGGCGACTTCCGCCTTGGTGGGCATGTTGCTGTGGATCATGGAATGCAGCATTTCGGTGGCCACGATCACGGGTTTTCCCTCGGCGCGGGCGGCGTCGATGATCTTCTTCTGGTAGATCGCCAGGGTCTCCAGCCTTGTCTCGACCGACAGGTCGCCGCGGTCGATCATGATCGCATCGGCGGCCTGGACGATTTCCTCCAGGTGATCGATGCCGCCCTGGTTTTCCACCTTGGCCAGGATTTGCGGGGTGCGGCCGCCGATCAAGGCGCGGATGGCCTGAACATGGGCGGCAGATTCCACAAAGCTGATGCCGATGAAATCCACCTCCATCTCCCGCGCAAAGGCGGCCATGGCGTGGTCGCGCTCTGTCACCAGGGCGGTGTTCAACTGCACAAAGGGCACATTGATGCCCTTGCGGCTGCGCAAGGTGCCGGCAGTGTGGGCGACGCAAACCAGGTCACGCCCGCGAACCTCCACAACCTCAAATCGCAAGGTGCCGTCATCGGCCATGATGGTGCTGCCGGCCCGCACATCCAGATGAAGGTCGGGATAGTTGACCGGCACTTTCTCGCGGCCGTCATGGTCCAGATCGGTGGTAAGGATCACGGTGCCGCCTGCCGCGAAACTGGGTTCATGGGCCAGAAGCACGGTGCGGATCTTGCGGCCGGGAATGTCCAGCAGGATCGGTACCTGCGGCAAGACCTGCCGTATCAGCCGGATCGCCGTGCGGTGCCACTCCAGATCGGCATGCGAGCCGTTCAGCCGCGCAACCGACATGCCGGCTTTCTTGAGGGCGCGCAGGGCGTCGGGAGTGCACGTGGCAGGACCGATGGTCGCCACGATCTTGGAATAGGTGGCCGGCGCGCTGGGCGCATGGACTTCGAGCAGCATTACAGGACCCCCACGACGCGAAGACCCAGCAGGCCCGCATAGCTCGCCATAAAACCGGTGAAAAGCTGGCGAAAGGCGGGCGCGGAAACCCAGGCGAAGATCCGCTGACCAACCAGCAGGAACACGGTGCCGGCGATGGCCGCATAGACCAGCTGCTGCCAGAAAAAGAAGCCCGGCACAGTGAGGCCCAGCACCATCAACTGGATGACGGCAAAGCAGACATAGCAATGCACGATCACCGAGCGAACCTGGTCTTTTTCGGTGTGAAGCGCATTGGCCAGAATGGTCAGCAGGCTCCCTCCCAGGTTGGACAGGCCGTGCACAATGCCCATCAGGACCAGCCAGGCCCTTTGGTGCCGGCGCAACCAGGCGGCGGCCCTGCCCTCCAGTTCCGGCGAGGTGCGCAAAACCACAAAAGCACTCAGCGCCAGTGCAACCGCCAGATTGAGGCTGGCCTTCAACTGCAGCAGGGACACCAGGATCATCACCGCGGCCAGGGGCGCCAGGCACCAGGCGGCGAAGCGGAACGCGAAGGCGCGATCGAGCCTTGGAACGGCACTGAGCTGTAGCAGGCTCACCGCAAGCGATGCCGGCAGAAGTATGGCCAGGGCATCCTGATAGGGATAGCCGAGAAGCAGCAGCGTGGGTGTGCCGAAAACCAGCAATCCAACGCCGAACAGCGATTGAACCACCGCAAGCACGATAATGACCGCAAAAATCAGCATCCCCAGCGCCTCTTGTCACAAAAGCAGCGCTGTCATATAAAGTACATAATCTCTATCGAGTCAATATACTATTGCTCCGGGGCGCGGCGGTTTTGGAGAATGGTTAAAAGAAGAGATCGCCGGCCGCAGCCGGACAGGCGCATCAAGCAGACTGCGGGAGCAGCCGCCCAAAATAAGGATGACCGGGATCGTTATATCCCGGTGTGGAGGGATGGCCGGTGGCGACGAACCTGTCCACCAGCAACTCGTCCTCCGCGGTCCAGCGATAGTCCAGTGCAGGCACATAATCTTCCCATTGCTTCAAGGTCCGGGGTCCGGCGATAGCGGACGTCACCAGCCTGTTCGCCAGCACCCAGGCGACCGCAAACTGGCCGGGTGTCAGCCCGCGTTCCTGCGCGTGGTGCTTGATCTCCTGCGCCAGCGTGAGGGATTCCGGCCGCCATTCGGTCTCGCCGAGACGCTTGTCGGCCCGGCCGGCGCGGCTGTCGGCAGCGGGCGCGGCGCCGGAATCGTACTTCGCCGTCAGCACACCGCGCGCCAAGGGGCTGTAAGGCACCACGCCCACGCCATAATGCGCACAGGCCGTCAGGTGTTCGATCTCGATCTGGCGGTTGGCCAGATTGTAGAGCGGCTGGCTGGCCGCAGGGCGGTCGATGCCAAGCGCGTCCGCCACATGGCTGAATTCCGCGATCTTCCAGGCCCGGTGGTTGGAAAGTCCGTAGTAGCGGATTTTCCCGGCCCGGATCAGATCGCCAAGCGCCCCAACCGTTTCTTCCACCCGCGTCGCGCGGTCTTCGCGATGGACATAGATCAGATCGATGTAATCGGTGCCCAGCCGGGTCAAGCTCGCTTCCACCGCAGCGAAAATCGCTTTGCGCGAAGCCCCGCTTTGGTTGGGCCATTCCCCCTGCCCGCCGCCGAACTTTGTTGCCAGCACCCATTTGTCACGTTTGCCCGCGACCAGGCGGCCAACCACTTCTTCGGATTGTCCCGCATTGTAGACATTGGCGGTGTCGATGAAATTGATGCCCTGCTCGAAAGCGCGCCCGGTGATGGTGCGAGCGTCATATTCACTGGTCTGGCCGCCGAACATCATAGTGCCCAGACAGAGCGGCGAAACCTGGATGCCGCTACGGCCCAGCTGACGGTAAACGATGCTCATGATCTTCCCTTGCAAAAAATTGGACGGGACGCGGTGCGAATTCTGATCCGGGGGCGCGGAGTTCCGCAAGACTGTGCGCAATCTGTACCGCCTGCTGGCGGATTTCCGGCAGTGCCGTGATCTCCCACCACCGGCCCCGGCAAAGCGCGCCCATGGCAAACAGTGAATGCTGCAAACCTTCGCGGCCATGGACCCGGTTTTTGTAGTCGACCTCGATTCCCAGCCCCAGCGGGTCCGGATTGGCGAGACCCGCGCCGACAAGGGTTTGAATGAAGGTCTGCCCGCTCAGCCCCGAATTGGTGTTTGGTCCGGTGCAGTTGAGCACCTTGTCGAACCAGACCGCCTTCTCCCGCCCATCCAGACGAAGGGTGACGCGCAATCCATCCCTGCCCGGCGCCATCGCAATTACGCGGCCGCGGCGCAAATCGAGGTTTCGTTTGCGGGCGGCCGCCAGGGTCGCGGCGACCTCTGGCGCCATCCGGTGCCTGTGAACATTGAAATAGGCCGCCACATGGCGCAGGAACCGCCGCCGTTCCTCATCGGGCAACGTGTCCCAAAGGCCCTGCCATTGGGGACGCAAGGCATCGAAAGCATCCGGCCAATGACCTGCATCCCTGACCGCCGCCCGAAGGCTCTGCAGGCGCCGGGACAGCGGCGCCGCCGGAAGGCTGAAGGATTTTGGCGCCGCGGGACGACTGCTGTGCGGCAAAGGCATCAAACCATGCCGGGACAGCATCACGATGGGCCCCTTGTGGCGCGCATGGATCAGGTTCAAGGCGGAATCGACGGCGGTCAGGCCCGCGCCCAGTATCAGGATGCGGGCCAGAGGCCGGACGTCCCAGGGTTGCCAGGGATCTTCGACAAGATAAGGCGCCACTTCCCGGCCATGGCGATCGGCAAGCGGCGAAGGCCGCTCCACACCGGTTGCCAGCACCACCGCATCCGCGGCCAGCACGCCGCGGCCATGGAAAACATGCCAGCGGT
>Ga0310811_10001574_pt1 | contig 28438 bp, 21 predicted proteins | sample YCmetagenome_FD_207642 | JGI IMG/M metagenome (GOLD analysis project Ga0310811, IMG submission 207642) | Soil microbial communities from experimental microcosm in Duke University, North Carolina, United States - YC | ecosystem: Engineered > Artificial ecosystem > Soil microcosm > Unclassified ... | reverse complement strand
GACGATCCGCGAGTTCTCGCGGGAAGAGGTCGACCCGGCGGCCGTACGGCGGGCGGTGGCGGCCGCCGTCGCCGCGCCCGCCCCCCACCACACGACGCCGTGGCGTTTCGTGCTGCTGGAGACCCCGGGGGCCCGTACGGAACTGCTCGACGCGATGAGGGCGGCCTGGATCGACGACCTGCGCTCCGACGGTTTCAGCGAGGAGTCGATCGCCCGGCGGGTCAAGCGGGGGGATGTGCTGAGGAACGCCCCCTACCTGGTGGTCCCCTGCCTGGTCATGGAGGGTTCGCACACCTACAGGGACGACCGGAGGAACGCCTCGGAGCGGGAGATGTTCGTGGTGGCCACGGGCGCGGGCGTGGAGAACCTGCTCGTTCAGCTCGCGGTGGAAGGCCTCGGCTCCGCATGGGTGTCGTCCACGATGTTCTGCCGGGACGTCGTGCGCAAGGTGCTCGATCTGCCGCAGAGCTGGGATCCGATGGGGGCGGTGGCCGTCGGCCACGCGGCGGGGCCGCCGCGCGAGCGGCCACATAGAGATGCGGGCGACTTCATTGTCACCCGCTGAACCATGCTAAACCATGACAAATAGAACTAAGCACGCATCAGCCCTGCGGTGACTCGCAGGTCGGATGACACAGCCGCCGGGCCAGCGCGGAGAGGAACACGTCGATGATCTGGCCCGGCTCCTGTGCGACGTAGAGCTGGCCGTTGGTCACCGAGACGATCTCGTTCAGCGCCCCCTGGTCGGCGCCCTCGCCGAACGCGACCACGATGACCTGGACGGGCCTGTCCGGATCCCACTCGTCCCGCAACTCCTCGACGAGCTTCTCGCGGGAGACGCCCTTCCCGTCGTCATGCCCGGCGGTCAGCAGGAGCAGGGAGTTGTTCATCAGCGGGTCGTAACCTTCGGACACCGAGCGGAAGCCCCGGAGGATCGCGTCGTAGAGCGAACTCGACCGGCCGGGGGAGGCCTTGATCGCCTGGACCGTCCGCAGCAGCCGGGTCCGCCGGATCTCCTGGCCGCCCGCCGGCTCCGTGATCGGGCCGAGGCTGACGAGTTCGCGCTCGTCCCGCCCGGCGCCGAGATCCCTGGCGAACTCCCACAGCCCGAGATCGGTCCCGTCCGGGAACAGTTGCAGGCCGAGCGTGGCGGCCTCGACGGCGACGTCGTGCCGCGTCCTGCCGCCTTCCTTGACGGGCTCCGCGGTCTCCTTGGACGCGTCGGCCAGGACGAGGATCCGGCTCGGGGGGGCGAGACGGCTCCAGGCGTCCAGCGCCTCGTCGATGACCTCGGGGGTGATCGACGGCCGTGGCTTCGGCTGCTCCACCGGGATGTCCGTGCCCGGCCAGTACGGAGGCTCCTTCCCGTCCGCCGTCCGGAAGCCGTCGTGCCGCATCTCCTCCTGGACGGCGGGCGTGCGCAACCACTGCGCGAAGAGCCGGGAACCCTCCGCCTTCCCCCTGTCCGATGCCGTCACGACGTACGGATAGTCGAGGTCGATCGTCCCCTCGGTGGGCTGGAGTGCGGCCACGGGTTCGACCGAGACGTCGCGGTTGTGCGACCAGACCGTCTGCTCGGGCACGATCGCCACCGGACGGGTCCACAGGCCCGTGTCGCCCACGGCGGCCAGCGTGCTCCTGTAGTCGGGGGCCGATCCGGCCTGGGCCATCCGGACGAAGGCGGTGAGGTCCTTGTCCGCCTTCTCCCCCGTCCCCACGAGGTCCCGCGCGGCGGCGACGGTCGCGATGCCCGCTCCGGACGTCGACGGGTCGGGGATCCGCACGATGTCCGGCTCGTCATCGGTCGGCTGCAGCCGCCCGTGGACGGTGGCCGGGAAGACCATGTTCCAGCTCATCGCCGTACGGCCGGCCGCGAACTTCCTGGCGAGCGCCCGCGTGGTGGCGAACACCAGCGGAGATGTGGCGACGACGGCCTCTCCTGGCGCGAGGTCCTTCGCTCCCTGCTTGCGGGCGAGCCGCACCCAGGCGGTGGAGTCGGCCACCCAGCCGTCCGGCCGGCCGGGAAGGACGCCGGCGCGGTCGCCGATGAGCGTCCGCAGGACCGGCGCCGGCGGCTGTTCGGCCACCTGGACCCGCACGCAGCGGCCGTCCACCCCCGCGTTCGAGGCGTTGAACCCGTCAGCGGCCTCCATCACGGGCGCCGCGACGTCGACCGCGGATGCCACGCTGACGATGATCGGATTCCGGGCGGAGCACGCTCCCCCGGCCCTGTTCACGACGGCGAAGACCGCTCCCACGAGGACGGCCACGACGGCGAGGCTCGACACGCCGCCCCGCCACATGGCCTGCCGGCGGCGCCGTTCGGCGGTGAAGCCGGTGCGGTGTCGACCGGATCGCACGGTGACCATCCTTCACAACGTCGGTCAAGTTTCCTTACTCGAAGCCATGATTGTGTCAAGCACCCCCGCATCCGGCGCAAGTGTCGTCAGCCGGAAACATAGAACTTGTTATAACCCAGATGCCCCCGACACCACGCCTGGACCGAAAAAGCGAGGGGCGCGGCGGCGTCTGGACTGAGGAGTGAGGAAGCGAGGAACGAGCTTCAGAACGACGAGGGAAGGCGGCGCCTCAAAGGCGCCCCGAGCCCGTCGAGCGAAGCGCGACTAGACAACGGAGCCCCCCGAGCCTGCCGGGCGAAGCGAGACCAGAGGCACCGTACGCCGGACGCTCCCGCACACCCCGTCGCTCTGCCGGGCCGCCTCCATCCGCTCGGCGCCGGGTGTTCCGTACGACGTGGTGCGCTGCCGCAGCTTGCGCCCGGTCGGCGCGACCATCTCGGCCATCTGGCTGATCGTGCGGTACGACCCGTTCTCCGATCCCGCCATCCGGCTGATCGTCTCCTCCATCAGCGTTCCGCCGAGGTCGTTGACGCCGCCGTCCAGCACGGACCGGCACAGGTCGTCCTGCAGCTTGACCCACGAGCACTGGATGTTCGCGATCGCGCCGTGCAGCATGATCCGCGCCAGCGCGTGGACGGCCCGGTTCTCACGGGCGGTCGGCCCCGGCCGTGCGATCCCGGCGAGGTAGATCGGGGCGCTGGTGTGGACGAACGGCAGCAGGACGAACTCGCTGAAGCCCCCGGTCTCCTCCTGGATCGACCGGATCAGTCTGATGTGCCGCACCCAGTGCTCATGGGTGTCCACATGGCCGTACATCATGGTCGACGTCGTCGGGATGCCCACCTTGTGCGCGGTCGTGATGACGTCCACCCACTCCCGGGTCGGGAGCTTGCCCTTGGTGAGCACCCAGCGCACGTCGTCGTCGAGGATCTCGGCCGCGGTGCCGGGCAGGGAGTCGACTCCGGCCTCCTTCGCGGCGTGCAGCCACTCGGCGATCGACAGGTTCGTACGGCTCGCGCCGTTGATGACCTCCATCGGCGAGAACGCGTGGACGTGCATGTCGGGCGTGCGTTCCTTGACCGCCCGGGCGATGTCGAAGTAGGCGGTGCCCGGCATATCAGGATGGATGCCGCCCTGCATGCACACCTCGGTCGCGCCGGCGTCCCAACCCTCCTGCGCCCGGTCGGCCACCTCGCTCAGCGACAGCGTGTAGGCGTCCGCGTCGGTGCGGCGCTGCGCGAACGCGCAGAACCGGCAGCCGGTGTAACAGACGTTGGTGAAGTTGATGTTGCGGTTGACGACGTAGGTCACGTCGTCTCCCACGGCCTCCCGCCGCAGGCCGTCCGCGATCCGGCACAACTCGTCCAGGCCCGCGTCGTCCGCGCCGGCTCCCGACGGATCGCCCGCCAGGTCGATCAGCGCCAGCGCCTGGTCGTCCGTCAGGCTCGCGGGGTCGCTCTCCGCCTGCCGGAGGGCCGCCCGCACGGTTCCGTCCACCCGGCCCGTACGGCCCGGGCTCGCGCTGGGGAGGCGGTCGCGCAGGGCCTCCCAGTCGCCGTAGACGTCGTCGAAGTCGTCGCGGCGGTCGTGCGTCCGCCCCTCGGAGTCGATGGCCGTGTGCAGGTCGGACCGGCCCGAGGTCCGCAGACCGCCCTGGAAGCCCCCGTCGGGCTCCTGCCACGGCCGGCCCTCCAGCACGGCGTCCGGCCGGGCGAGACCCGTCTCAGGGTCGGCCAGGGCCGTCACGTGCCCGAGCAGGCGCGGGTCCAGCCAGGGCTCACCCGCCAGCACGTACTCCGGATAGATGGTCAGGCGTTCCCGCAACTCGAACCCGGCGTCGGCGGTCCGGGCGGCGAGGTCGTCGATCTGGGGCCACGGGCGCTCGGGGTTCACATGGTCGGGCGTCAGCGGGGAGACGCCGCCCCAGTCGTCGATGCCCGCACGCAGCATCAGCGCGAACTCGTCGCCGATCAGGTTGGGCGGGGCCTGGATGCGCACCTTGGGTCCCAGCACCAGGCGCGCGACGGCGATCGTGGCGGCCAGTTCGTGCAGGTCGGCGTCCGGCATGCCGCGCATCGCCGTGTCGGGCTTGGCGCGGAAGTTCTGGACGATGACCTCCTGGACGCCGCCGTACTCCCGCGCGACCCGGCGGATCGCGAAGATCGACTCCGCCCTGTCCTCGATGGTCTCCCCGATGCCGATGAGGATGCCGGTGGTGAACGGCACGTTCGACCGCCCGGCGTCCTCGAGCACGCGGAGCCGTACGGCCGGGTCCTTGTCCGGGGAGCCGTAGTGCGCCTGGCCCTTCTCCGCGAACAGCCGCTCCGACGTGGTCTCGAGCATCATCCCCATCGAAGGGGCGACCGGCTTCAGCCGCTGGAGGTCGAGCCACGTCATCACGCCGGGGTTGAGGTGCGGAAGCAGCCCCGTCTCCTCCAGCACGCGGATCGCCATCGCTCGGACGTAGGACAGCGTGTCGTCGTAGCCGTGCGCGTCGAGCCACTCGCGGGCCTGGTGCCACCGGTCCTCCGGACGGTCCCCCAGGGTGAACAGGGCCTCCTTGCAGCCCATGGCCGCGCCCTGACGTGCGATCTCGAGGACCTCGTCCGGCGACATGAAGGCGCTGTCGAGCTTGTGCGGCGCGGTGGCGAACGTGCAGTAACCGCAGCGGTCCCGGCACAACCGCGTCAGCGGGATGAACACCTTCCGGCTGTAGGTCACGATCCCCGGCCGTCCCACGGCCGACAGCCCGGCGTCCCTGACGCGTGCGGCATGGTCGAGAAGAACCTCGAGGTCCTCGCCGCGCGCCCGGAGCAGAATGGCCGCCTCGGCGACGTCGAGCGTCTTGCCGTCCCGGGCACGCGCGAGCGCGCGCCGAGTCCCGCTGTCACCGTTCATGGCCCTGTGTCCCGTCATACGCGCACACTACGACCCCCTGAGTACGCCAGGCTTACTCAGCCCCCCACCCCCGCCCCTGCTTCCGCTTCCGCCGTGATCATGCGCGGATTCGGCGAAACACCCCGCAGCCTGCACCTCTTCCAGTCGTGATCATGCACAAGTTCGGTGCGATCCCCGCCGACCTGCGCCTTTCCACTACGTGATCATGCACACGCAGCTGTCGTACATGATCACGGAAGGTGTTTCCCCAGCTCGTACGGCAAGCAGCCGAATCCGCGCATGATCACGAAATGAGTTCGCGCAGTTCACGGTGCATACGCACGAACCTGTGCATGATCACGCCGAAGCCGCGGCGCGGGGGTCAGAAGGAACGGTAGTCGCGGGGGGCCATTCGGGGGCCGCGGGCCGGGGGGCGCAGGCCGCTGAGCTCGATCAGTTTGACGACCCGATGGCGGTGGCCCCGGAAGGGCTCGAGAAGCTCGAGCATGCCCGCGTCGTCGGTCTTCTCTCCGGTGAACGCCCAGCCGACCATGCCCGGCAGGTGGAAGTCCCCCACGCTCGGCGCGTCGGGGTCGCCGTGGCTCCGCTGGCGTACCTCCGCCGACGTCCACACCCCGATGCCGGGAAGGGCCCGCAGCAGCCGGTCCGCCTCGGCGGAATCGGGGCCGTCGAGAGCCGTCGACTCCAGCTTCTCCGCATGATGGGCGGCGTTGATGATCGTCCTGGCCCGCACGGCCTCGGCTCCCGCCCGATGCCAGTCCCAGGACGGGATCGCGCGCCACACCTGAGGCGGCGGCATCACCGCCATCCCCTCCGGCGCGGGCCCGGGGGCGGCTTCGCCGTACTTGCGCATGAGCCAGCGCCACGCCCGCCAGGCCTCCCTGCCGACGACCTTCTGCTCCAGCACGGCCGGCACGAGCGCCTCGAACACGCGGAGCGTCCGCCCGATCCGCAGCCCGGGATGCCGGGCGGCCAGCCTGGCGACCAGCGTGGCGGCGGGGGCCTGCTGTGCGGCGGCCAGCGACCCGGCGAACCCCGAGACGTCGTCGTCCACGCCCAGGGCCTGCGGAAGCGTCTCCAGCAACCACTGCGCCCCGGGCCCCCAGGCCTGTCCGTGCACCTCACCGCGACGGTCCGCGACTCGCAACGTGCCGGGCCCCTCGGGTGTGCGGGACGTCCGCCAGATCGCTCCGTCAGGCGTACGGCGCCACGCGGGATCGCCTCCCCCGCGCCGATGCGGCGACAGCGTGAGCCCGACGTCGATCGACGTGGACGGGGTCCACCTTCGCTCCCTGAGCACCGGCACGGCGCCGGCTGACGGCATCGGCCTCGCCTCCCTCGTCCCAGCATGCCGCCGGGCGGCAGCATGGGGAACCCCGTCGGTCCCGTCGCCGATCGGCATGCTCAGACGTCGCTCGAGAACCGCACCGAGCACTCGGGCAGGGACACACCCGGCCAGATGCGCAGGCCCGACGTGAGCTCGTTGCCCTCGCCGATCCGCGCGCCGTCACCGACGACCACTCCGCGCAGCACGGCCCCGGGCGCGACATGGGCCCCCGCGCCGACCACCGAGTCGACGACGACGGCCCCGCAGCCCACGACGCAGTCGTCGGCAAGGACGCTGCCGCGGACGCTGGCTCCGGCCTCGACCGTCGCGCGGGCGCCGACGACCGTGCCGCCCGTCACCTTCGCCTCGGGCGAGACCACGGCACCGTCCAGCAGGAGGGACTCGCCGGAGGCACCGGGCAGGGCCGGAGACTCGAGCCTGCCCTGGACGAGGTCGGTGGAGCCCTGCACGAAGGCGGCAGGCGTGCCGACGTCGAGCCAGTAGGACGCGTCGGCGTAACCGAGCACCATCTGGCCCGCCTCGATGAGCCCGGGAAAGGTCTCCCGCTCCACCGACACGACCTCGCCCTGGGGAATCAGGTCGATGACCGATCGCTGGAACACGTAGCAGCCCGCGTTGATCCGGTTGGTCACCGGATTGGGCGTCTTCTCCAGGAACGCGGTCACCACGCCGTCCGGGGTGGTCGGCACGCAGCCGAACCGTGAGGGGTCCTCGACCTCCGTCAGGTGCAGCGTCACCGCCGCCCCCCGGGAGCGGTGGAAGTCCACCTGCGCCGAGATGTCGTGGCCCGAGAGGATGTCGCCGTTGAGAATCAGCACGGGGGCGTCCTGCGGACAGGTGAGCGCCTCGGCGGCGTTGCGGATCGCACCGCCGGTGCCCAGTGGCGTCTCCTCCGTCATGTACACGATCTCGAGCCCGAACGCCTCCCCGTCGCCGAACGCGTCGGCGAACATCGAGGCGCGGTAGGAGGTGGCGAACACGACCCGGCGAACCCCGTGCGCCTGCGCCTTGGCGAGCATGTGCGCGAGGAAGGGGACACCGGCCGTGGGAAGCAACGGCTTGGGCGTGCGCAACGTCAATGGCCGCAGGCGGGTCCCCTGACCCCCCACGAGCAGGATCGCCTCGAGGGGCTCCGGCGACCGCAAAGAACTCTCGCTCACAGCCGCGAGGTTAGCCTAGGTCTCGATCGCCCGCTGGTATGACACGAGATGGGCATCCGCGGACAGCCGCCAGGTGAATTCTTGGGAACGGGCGACGCCCGCCGACGCCAGCGCCTCCCTGCGTTCCGGCGATTCCAGGAGCGCCCGCAACGCGTCGCCGATGTCGTCCGCCTCCGGTTCGGTGTAGGCCACGGCGTCGCCTCCGACCTCCGGCAGCGAGGTCCTGTGCGTCGTCAGCACCGGCGCCCCGCAGGCCATCGCCTCCAGCACCGGCAGCCCGAACCCCTCGCCCCTGGACGGGAACGCGACCACGAGCGCGCCGCCGAGGAAGCCCGGCAGGTCGGCGAAGGGCAGGTAGCCCGGCCGTACGACCCGGATCTTGGGCGGCAGTTCCGCGACCACGGCGTCCACCTCGTCGTCCCAGTTCGGGCCACCCGCCAGCACCAGCGCGGGCGGCTCGTCCAGATGCCGTACGGCCCTGGCGAAGCCCCTGATCAGGTTCGGGACGTTCTTGCGGGGTTCGATCGCGCCGAGATAGGCGACGTACGGATGACCGTGGATGCCGAACCGGTCGGCCACCCGCTTGGTCTCGAGTTCGGTGGGCCGGTGGAACAGCGCCGGGTCCACGCCGTGGTAGGCGACGTCGATCCTCGTGGGGTCGGCCGCGAGCACCCTGACCAGCTCGTCTCTCGTGGCCTTGGAGGGCACGATCATCCGGGTCGCGTGGCGGACCGCCGTACGGGTCGCGGAGCGGAAGAAGGAGGCGTTGACGGTGCCGTGCTGCTCGGCGTCGGTGAAACAGGTGGCGTCGTGGACGGTCGCCACGGTCGGCAGACCGGACCGGAGCGGTATCGAGTAGAAGGGGGCGTGGATCACGTCGGCGCCCAACTGGCGGGCCAGAACGGGCACGCTGGTCTGCTCCCAGACGAGACGGGCGCCGCGGTTGGTGATGGCGGGCGGCCCCGGAAGGATCCGGGCGGAGGGGGCGAGCTTGCCGTACCGCTCGGCGTCGGACCGCTGGCAGATGACCGCGAGATCGGCGCCCGCCTGGTGAAGGGCGGCGACCAGTCCGTCGACGTACCGGATCAGAGCGCCACGATCGGTGGGAACGGCCGCCGCGTCGACGACCACACGGGGTTTCAAGAAGATCGCTCCCCTCAGCGAGGCTCACGACCAGGGGTCTCCTGATCGACTTGCCTCTCAGCCGGGTGTCATCCCGGAGAGATGGGCCTGAGGGTGGAACTCCCGTCAGCCAACGGGCGCCTCCTTCCCCCGGGCCACCCTTCAGCGTTCACTCTATGGCTGGCTTCCCCGCAACCGTGAGGGATATCACACGCCTATCCGTGTCACTCTGGCGGAATCATCGGTGAATTCGCACCTAACACACGAATTGCCAGTGATGATCAGTGCTTTTCGGCAGGTTGACCCGTTTGGGGGACCGAACCTCGCGCCGCCGCACCGGCCATCGCGGCACACACCAGGTCGCCCACCGAGACGATGAGCCGGGAGCACAGGGCCGCCGCGATGGCGGAGCCGCGGTCGAGCACAGGAGCGAGCGCGGCCACCATCGCCACCTCACGGACTCCCGCTCCCGCGGGGAAGACGACCGCCAGGGTCCCCAGACACCACGCCAGCGAGAAGGCGCCGAAGCTGAGGATCACCGCGTCGGTCCCGGTGGCGCCGAGACCGTGGACGATCAGCGCGAGGTGGACGCCGTACAACGCCCAACCGGAGAGCGCCCACCCGACGGCGGCGAGGATGCCGCGGCGGGTCAGCGGCCGTTCGAGGGGCGGCCTGCGCAGCCGCCTCAGCCCGAAGCCGATCACCGTGTTCACGATCGCCGGATGGAGCGCCACGACGAGCACGGGGACCAGGAGCAGCAGCCAGGCGTAGCGCGCGACCGAATCACCGCCGATCACGGGGAGGGTGACCACCCCCACGAGCAGGCCGCTCGCCAGATAGATCGGATAGGTCAGGAAGAACGCCGCGGCGCTGCGGGATCGCGGGATGCCGTGATCGCGGCCCATCTCCATCTGGGCGAGCATGACGTGGACCGCCGAGCCGGGGATGTACTTGCCGAGCTGGCCGATGAAGAAGATCTTGGCCGCGCTGGTGAGCGACAGGGGCGAGCCGAATTCGGCGAGCAGGGAGCGCCACATCATCATCCCCGCGCCCAGCGCCCCGAGCACGGCGACGAACGCCCCTGCCAGTTCGGGCCATGACAGCCGGGCGAAGCCGTCGGAGACCGCCCCCCACTGCCCCGCGAGGCTCCAGGCGCCGAAGCCGAGGGCGACGAGCAGGAACAGCCCCCGTACGGCCTTGCGGCGGCTCATCCCGCTCATGGGGTGCGGACCTGCTCGGGGGGCTGCGGGAGCGCGGCGCCGAGTGGCCGGCCCTGCGTCTTCGTCGCCACCCACAGGTAGGTGGGGACCACCGGCCGCACCGCGGTCAGCGCGGGCCGCGGCGCCCGCTCGAGCACTCCCTTGGCCGCGCGGCCCACGGCCCCGGGGAAGAGCTCTCCACCGGCGAACCGGTCCGGTGAGGCGAGCACCGGGAAGGTGTAATCCCAGACGTGGAAGCCGGAGAGCATCCGGCGCAGACCGCCCCGCGTGCGGAAACGCTCGTAGTAGTGGTCGGCGCGCCCGAACGCCCGCACGTAGCGGTCGGCGGCGGCGGCCGGCAGGTAGGACAGGAAGGGCAGCTTGTAGTGCGGCTCCATGACGCCGAGCCGGTTGCCGAGCCCGAGATAGAGCACGCCGTCGTCCGACAGCACACGGCGCATGTCCGCGATCACCGAGTCGGGGTCCACCACGTGCTCGTAGATGTGGTTGAACACGAGCACGTCGACCGATCCGTCGGGGAACGGCAGGGCCCCGCCGTCCGCGCAGACGAACTCGACCCGCTCGCCGAACCTCTCCGAGGCCTTCCTGAGGCCGGGGACGTCGATGTCGACGCCGAAGGTCCGGTTCGCGCCCGCGCCCGCGAGCTCGTCGGCGATGAACCCGGCCGAGCAGCCGATGTCGGCCACGGTCAGCCCCGACAACACGCTGCCGGGCTCGGCCGCGTCCCTGCCCAGGTAGTGCGCGAGCACGGCGAGGATCTTCGCGGCCTTGCGGCGCCGCTTCTCCTCGTCGAGCATCGCGCCCTGGAACTCGGAGTACTCCAGCTGGGCGGCGCGTTCTCTGCTCACCGGTCGATCACCGCTACCTCCGTCCGTCAAGGTGCCCAACAGTACCGCCGACAGGCCGCGGCGCCGGTCCCCGTGACCGAGCTGGGCCTACCAGCGAGTAGCTTCCACGCCCTACCATCGGCGGATGCCGAGCCACCCCCCGGGCCCCGTGTCTTCAGCGGAGACCAGCCGTCCGCCCGCCACCCGGCTGGAACGTCTGCGGTCGAGCCGCGTGCCCAGAGTCCTGCTGGTCCTGGTCGCGCTGGGCTTCCTCGCGCACGGTCTCGCCGGGAACTGGTCGGGCACCACCGCTGCGGTCTCCCGCCTGTCCTGGTGGTCGCTGGCGGTGTGCTTCGTCTCCGTCCTCGTGGGCCTGGGATTCATGCTCCTCGCCTGGCGCGAGATCCTGAAGGGCCTCGGCTCCCCGCTGCCCCTCGGGGTGGCGTCCCGGGTGATGTTCGTCGGCCAACTCGGCAAGTACGTCCCCGGCGGGGTCTGGGCGTTCGCCGCGATGATCGAGCTGGCCCGCGACCACGGCGCCCCTCCCCGGCGCACGTTCAGCGCGACGGCCCTCGGCCTGGTAACCTCACTCGGCTGCGCGCTCGCCCTCGCCGCGGCCACGCTCTCGGGCCAGATCCTCAGAGAGGGCTGGTATCTGCTGGCCCTGATCCCTCTCATCGTGGTCGGGCTCCACCCCCGGGTGATGACCTGGGGGCTGAACCTGGCTCTGCGCGTGGCCAGGAAGGAGCCGCTCGACCAGACCCTGAGCGGGGCGGTCATGGCGAGGGCCGCCGGCTGGACCGTGATCGGCTGGCTCGTCTACGGCGTCCACCTGTGGGTCCTGGTCGGCGGCATGCGGCCGGGCGGCCTGTCCCTGTACGCGGTCGCCGCCGGGGCGTACGCGCTCGCCTGGACGACGGGCATCTTGACCGTCGTCGTGCCCGCGGGCATCGGCGTGCGCGAGGGCGCGATGGTCATCGCCCTGGCGCCGGTCCTCGACGCGCCCAGGGCCCTGGTCGTGGCCGTGGTGTCACGGGTGGCGTTCACGATCGCCGACGTCACCTGGGCCGCCCTGGGGGTGATCGCGCACAGGCTCACGCGCGCTTCGTCCAACGTCCCCGACGTCCCCGCCGGCCAGGCGCCCGTCAGATGACCATCAAATGACCGTCAGACGATCGCGGCGAGGAGCGTGCCGAGGTACACGGCCCAGAACGGGTCGGGATCGACCGTCTTGACGCCGCTCCGCAACCGCGCGGGCATGCCCGGCTCGTAGAAACGCTTGAGCGCCTCCGCCAGCGCGCCCGCCGAGCCCGGCTCGACGAGCAGCCCGTCGACGCCGTCGTCCACGTTGTCGGCCAGCGCCCCGACACGGGTGGCGATCACCGGAACCCCGTGCTCGTGACCCAGCCACACGTTCTGACTGGCCGTCGCGGAGCGATAGGGCAGCACGAGGGCGTCCGTCTCGGCGAACAGCCCCGGCACGTCCTGCGCCGCGACGTACCCCGGGCGCAGGTCGACGCGGTCCGCCAGCCCCAGTTCGGCGATCAGAGCCTTGGTCCCCTCCAGCCCTCCCCAGAACTCGCCCGCGACCGTCAGCCCGACTCCCGGAGTCTGCGCCAGAGCACGAAGCAGCAGGTCAAGCCCCTTGTACGGCCGGACGATGCCGAAGAACAGCAGCCTGCCGTACGGCTCGGGCCCTCCAGAGGCCCTGACGTCGCGGGAGGGCAGGTGCGGGGCGAGGCCGGCCACCCGCACGGGGGCCGAGGTCAGCCCGCGGGCCATGCCGGCCTGCTCCTCGGAGTGGACGAGGACCTCGTCCACCCTGCCGAGCAGGGCCTTCATCAGCGGCCGGTCGTACGGCTTGCGCTCGTGCGGCAGCACGTTGTGGCACAGCGCGACCACCCTGGCCCTGCGGCGCAGGCCGTACAGGATGCCGAGGTAGGCGGGCACCTGCACCGGGCTGAGCACGGCGAGGACGACGAGGTCGAAGCCCCGCAGCCGTCTCCCACAGCCGATCCACCCGTCGGGGCGGCGCCAGTCGAGCTCCCGCCGGGTGTCCGGATACGGCTCTCCCTCGGGCGCGTCGATCGTCTGCTGCCCGGGATAGAGGAAGCCCGGATACTGCGCCCTCCACGACTCGATCACGACCTCGTGGCCCTCGGCGCGCAGCCGGCGCGCCAACTCGGTCGTGTGATGGGCGCCGCCGCCCTTATAGGGATACGTCGGACCGACGATCGCTATCTTCATCGGCCGGTCCCGCCCGCCGTCCCCGGCATCGCCTACTCGCCCCTGGACCGGACGATGAGGTCGGCCAGCAGCGCGAGCGACCCGATCAGCAGGCCAGACAGGAAGATCACAATGGTGTTGCTGGTCAGGTAGAAGCCGTAGCGCACCACGTCGTACACGCCCTTGACCAACCCGATGCCGACCAGCCAGAGCGCCGGGGGCATGAGCACCTTGAGCGGATTGAAGTACATGACCATCCGCAGGACCTGCAGGATGTAGCGGTAGGCGTCGGAGACGAAGCTGAACTTCGACTTCCCGGCCCGCTTGGCGTACTCGATCGGCACGTAGTGCACGTCGTGCTGATTCGACATGAACGCCAGCGTGATCGTCGTGACGCAGGAGAACCCGGGCGGCAGCAGTCGCAGGTACGGCTTGGCGACCGACTTGCGGAACGCCCGCAGACCCGAGTTGAGGTCGGGGATCCGCTGCCCGGCGAGCCGCTCGGCGACCTTGCGGATGAACCACTTGGCCGGCACCCGCAGGAACTTGTGCGACCCCTCCTCCGTGGTCCTCGCGCCGACGACCTGATCCACGGTGTGGTCCTTCTCGAGGATCTGGACCAGCTCGGGGATCCGCTCGTTGGGGTAGCTCATGTCCGCGTCGGTCCACACGACGATCTCGCCGCGGGCCTCCTGGGTGCCGATCCTGCGGACCGTGCCCGACCCGCCGTTGCGGTGGAACGCCTTGATCCGCATGTTCGGGTAGTTCGGCGCCGCCTCCTGGAGGCGGGCGAGGGTCTGGTCGCTCGAGCAGTCGTCCACGGCCACCAGTTCATAGGTGTAGCCGCTCGCGTCCATGGCCGCGCAGATGCGCTCGACCTCGTCGACCACGTGATCCTGCTCGTTGTAGCACGGCAGGACGATCGTCACGTAAGGGTTCTCCGCGGCAGTCACAGCGCTTCCAAGGTCTCGGGCGTGGTCACGTCCGGTCAGGGTACTCTGCCCAGCCGAACGGCGACCCAACATCTCCGACTCGTCCGGCTCCGCCCCCCGGGCCGGCGACGTCAGGCCGGCATGGTCATCCAGACGTCGATGGTGAGCGACCAGGTGCCGTCGGGCGGGTCCACGAGGGAGCGCTCGTCCTGCCGGCTGCGCAGTTTCACCACCTGTGTCGGCGGCCCGTACGGCCATAGCTGGTCGGGCTCGGCGGCGAGCAGCACGGGGAGGCGGCCCGTCTGCCTGACCTTGTCCACCAGGCGCTCGATGTCGGATTGCATGGGCACGTCGCTGCCCTGGGGATAGGCCACCCGGGCGGTCGGCACGCCGCACTCACCCCGGACGACCTGGGTGATGCGGTCGCCCGTCGCCCGCTCGACGATCAGCACGGACGCGTTCGGCGGGATCGCGGCGCACAACCCCGCCACGGCGGCGGCCTCTCCCCTGTCCACAGGGGTGAAGGCGGTGCCGATCGAGGTGATCGCGGCAGGCACGACCAGCAACACCGCCCCCGCCGCCACCAGCAGGCGTGAGCCGTACCCCCAGCGGTGCGCCCGCCGCCGGACCCAGCGCAGGCCCCACACCGCGAGCAGGATCATCCCCGGGATCACGATGGGCACCAGCCGCCGCGACGCCCACGGGTGGTCGGGCGTGATCGCGGGCCGCCAGAGCGTCGTCACCGTCGTCCAGCCGATGATCGCCAGAGGCAGGAGCCAGCCGAACTCCCTCCCCCTGGCCATCCGGCGCGCGAGCACGGCGGCGGCGAGCGTGGCGAGCACGACGACGGGGACGCCGACGTACCAGATCACCCAGTAAAGCGAGTCCTCGTAATAGAGCCGGGTGGGGTCGATCGGCAGGTGATTGACCTGCTGCGTCTTACTGATGAAGTTCGCCGTCAGCTTGTCCTCCGACGTCACCGCGACGCGGCGCACGGTCTGCAGCCACGGCCGTGCGGCCAGGCCCGCGACGACCAGCACGACGAGACCCGCGGCGATGTCGGGCACCCGGCGGGCGAGCCGTCCCGCGGACAGCGCGCTCACGCGTCCCGCGATCCAGGGCGCGAGCGCCGCCGCGACGACGGTGAGAACGAGCACCGCGGCACAGATGGCGATCAGAGGCTTGAGCGAGCTGGACAGATAGCTGAGGTAGGGCCGCGCGAGGGCGTAGCAGGCGGCGAACCCCAGCCCCGCGCCGCCCAGGAGCCCCGCGAGCAGGGGCGCTCCGAGCCTCCCCTCGGGCGCGCGCTCCTTCATGGCGTCGCGGGCGCGTGACAGCCGGGCCAGGGCGATGAGCAGTCCGGCGTAGGCCAGCACCGGCAGCACGTCCCTGAGCCCGTCGATGCGCACGAGCACAGTCAGCCCGAACGCCAGGCCCGCGAACGCCGCCATCAGGCGGGCGCCGGCGGGCTGCGCCCTTCGCGCCGTCTCCGCGGGTGTGGCCGGCGCGAGGTATCCGAGACCGAGGAGCCCCGCGCGCAGCCGGAAACGGGCGTCGATCAGGAGGCTCATCGCGCCGAACACCAGGATCAGTGACGGGATCTCGCTGAACGTCGTCCGGGACGTGTAGAGGACGGGCATGCTCACGGCGAAGACCAGCGCCGCAAGGGGCGCCCAGCGCGCGCCGACGAGGCGGGCGGCGGTCCCGCCGACGGTGAGCACGGCGAGGGCCCCGAGGATCGGCGGCACGAGCACGAGCCCGGGGACGCCGCCGAGCCAGTAGCCGATCGCGTGGATCATCGGCGGGCCGGCCATGAACTGCGGGACGATCCCGCCGTCCCACGCGTAGAAGCCCATGCTCACCGACCGCAGCGCGGGGTCGGAGCCGCCGAAGTCACCCAGGGGGATCGGCAGCGAGCCGTGCCTGGCCAGCCAGATCGCGTATTGCGCGTAGGTGGCCGGATCACGCCGGACGATCAGTTGCTCACCGTGGAGGAGCCCGTTGAAGATCCCCGAGGCGGCCGCGATGCCGAGGACGGCCGCCGTGGGCCACGCCGCGGACTCCACCACCTCGGGCAGGCGGCGCAGGCCGTACCAGCAGAAGGCGACGGCCAGCGCGCCGCCGGCGATCAGCATGGGCAGCGGCCTGAACCAGCCGAGCAGCAGCAGCGGCAGCCCGGCGACCAGCCACCCGCTGAGGGCGAGCGCGGGCACGGCGGAGGCGACGGCGAGCAGCCGCCCCGCCGACGGCCATGTCGTCCGCCTATGGGCGAGATCGAAAGCGTTCTTCAGGATGAGGTGAGCGTAGCCGTCCCGTCCGGCGATCGTCCTTCGTGACGGCAAGCCGATCATGGGTCTTCCACGCGAGCGCAGGTCACGACCGGTCCCGGGAGCCGGTAGCGTACGCGGGAGATCTCCGGCAGCGGGAGTGAACGTGGCGCAGACGGGGCGAATCAGATCGTGGACCCGGCGACACGGGTGGTTTCTCACGGTGTTCGCGCTGGGCTCGGCCCTCCGGATCGTGACGATGGCGGGCTTCCGGCCCGCGCTCTGGTTCCCGGACTCCTACACCTACGTCGTGACGGCCATGCGCCCCCGGCCCGACCTGGTCCGCCCGGCCGGTTACTCGATGTTCCTGCGGCTGCTGGAGCCGCTCCACAGCTTCGCCGCGGTCACTGTCGTGCAGCATCTGCTCGGCCTGCTGGTCGGCGTCCTGATCTACGTGACCGTGCTGCGCGCCGGAGGGCGCGCCTGGGTGGCCGCGCTGGCCACGGTCCCGGCGCTGCTCGACGCCTACCAGATCCAGCTGGAGCACCTGCTGGTCTCCGACTCCCTGTTCACCCTGCTCGTCGTCGCGGCCGCCTGCCTCCTGGCGCGCGGCCCGGCCGTCTCCCCGCGTACGGCTCTCGCGCTGGGCCTGCTCCTGGCCGCAGCGACCCTGACCAGGACGATCGGCCTTCCGCTGATCGCCGTGTTCGGGCTGTACGTGGTGTGGCGCGGCGTCCGGGAGGGGGGCTGGAGACGGCTCCCCCGGACGCTCGGCGTGTTCCTCCTGGCGGGCCTGATCCCCATCGGGGCGTACGGCGGCTGGTTCTACGCCACCTACCACCGAGTGGGCCTGGTGGGATCGAACGGGGTGTTCCTCTACTCGCGGACGATGATGTTCGCGGACTGCGCCACGATGCGGCCGCCTCCGGACCTGGCCGTCCTGTGCGATCCGAGGCCGCCGTCGGCTCGGCCGTCCCCTCCGGACTACATCTGGAACCCCGAGTCTCCCGTGGTCCGGCTTCCCGGCATCACCTTCTCCCAGGCGAACGACGCACTGGCGAACCGGTTCGGCATGCTCGCGATCCGGAGCCAGCCGCTGGACTTCGCGGGCTCCGTGCTGACCGAGTTCGCCCGTTCCTTCACCCTCGACCGGCCCGTCTACCCGGACACGGCGACTTACGAGTCCTACGAGTTCCCCGTCGCCGCCCCTCCCCCTCCGGACAGGGACCCTGCGATCGCGGGGGCCGCTCTCGCCGAGCGGTACGAACGGGGCCCGCTCACAGTGACGATCGCCGAGCCGTACGCGGGATGGATGCGGGCCTACCAGAACGTGGCCTACCTGCCGGGGGCGTTCCTGCTCGTTCTCCTGCTCGTGCCGCCGGCGGCCGTCGTCCTGCGCCTGAGGGGCCGCGGGTCACGGGGTTCCGCGGGCGGCGGCGAAGGCGGGGACGGCAGGGACGGCCTGGCCACATGGGCCGTGTGGCTGACCGCGGTGGCCCTGCTGGCGGTGCCCGCCGCCACGGCGGCCTTCGACTACCGGTACGTCCTGCCCGCGGCGCCGCTCGCCTGCCTGGCCGCCGCTCTGGCCGTCGTCCGGGCCCTCCCCCGCGCCCGTCAGGCCTCTCCTGACCCGGCCGGGACCCGTGATGATCAGGTCGTTTTGTGAAATCCCAGTAAACCTGGAGTTTGCCGCATACCCTGAAATGTCCTGGTTTTAGTATGCTCGGCCCTCGCACCATTACGGTGCGGAGCACCGCGATCAGGGCTTACGACTCACCGATCGGGGCGCCTTGTGTGCTTCCGTGACCTAATCTCGGAGCGCGGCAAAGTGATCGCCATTCAAGGAGGACACGTGTGCAGGCGAAGCAGTAGTCCCTCCCACTGTTCGCCCGCCGGTCCGATGGTCGACTCGGCGAAGGAGGCCCGGTGAGCGATCGCCGCCGCGTCTCCCCCGGCGACCCGACGCCCCCGTCTGGCGACCAGAGGGTCTGGAGCGACCCGCGCGGTGGCCGGGATCAGTTCGGCCAGGACTCGCACGGCTTCGGCGCCGACCCGTTCGGGGGCGACTCGTACGGAGGCTTCTTCGGCGACGACGCCCGCGGGGGCGATTCAGCCGGTTCATTCGGTGCGGACTCGTTCGGGCAGCCTGCTCACAACGCCCCGCGCGGCCAGCGCTCCGGTGTCAGGGTGGGCGACGCGCCCGCCGGCAGGGACGCCTACGACGACCTCTACGAGGACGAGGCGCCCAAGCGCCGCCGCAGGCGCGGAGGCGGGGACGAAGAGGACGAACTCGCGTCCGTCGGCGCTGGCGCCCGGTCCAGTCGTGCACGCGGCCGTGGACGCGGCGGCGATTCGGCGGAGCCCGCGCTCGCGACCGGGTACGGGGGAGGCGGCGCAGGAGGCTTCGAACCGCCGGACGGCAAGTCCGGCGACGGCGCGAAGCGCACCCTCGGGGTCGTGGGCTGGGTCAGCATCGTGCTCACGAGCATCCTGGTCCTCGGCACGCTGACCGCCTACAAGGTCTACCGGGACACCTTCGGACTCATCAAGCGCGGCGCCTCGACGGACGACCTCGACAAGAACCGTCCCGTCAACCAGACCGGCGCGATCAACGTGCTGCTCGTCGGATCGGACTCCCGGGCCGGCGACAACCAGAAGTACGGCAAGGGCCTCGTCAACGACGGCGAGCGCACGGACACGATCATGCTCCTGCACGTGGCCCCCAACCGCGACGGCGCGACGCTGCTCAGCTTCCCCCGCGACTCCATGGTCATGATTCCCGAGTGCCACAACACCCAGACCAAGGGCACCACGGCGGCCCACCTCGGCATGATCAACTCCGCCTTCTCCGACGGTGGCATGATCTGCACGCGGCGGACCATCGAGAAGCTCACCGGGATCCCCGTCGACCACTACGTGAAGATCGACTTCACCGGCTTCAAGAACATCGTCAACGCCCTCGGCGGCATCACGATCTGCGTGCCCCAGAACGTGGACGACGACCAGGCCAAGCTCCACTTGAAGGCCGGCAAGCACCTGGTGAAGGGCGAGACCGCGCTGGCCTACGTCAGGGCGCGGCACGGTCTCGGCGACGGCAGCGACATCTCCAGGATCAGGCGGCAGCAGGTCTTCATCTCCCAGATCGTCAGCAAGGCGACGAGCAGTTCGATGCTCACCGACGTCGGCAAGCTCAACGCGTTCATCAAGGCCACCGCCCAGTCGGTGACCATGGACGACGCGCTCAACGCGGGCGAGATCCTGCAGATCGCGCAGAGCGCGTCGAAGCTGAAGGCGAGCGGTTTCAAGGCCACCACGGTCCCCTGGGAGGCGTACACCGCCGACCCCAACCGGGTGCAGTGGAAGCAGCCGGCCGCGGACAACCTGTTCAACGCCATCAAGGGTGACACCCAGGTCGCCACGGCCACGCCCACCCCACCCGCGACCACCGGCACGACCGGCGGCACGGGCACGACCGATACGCCGGCGGCCCCCGCGATCACCAGGCCGCAGCAGGTGAAGGTGGCCGTGTACAACGGCACCAACACCGGAGGCAAGGGCAAGGAGGTCGCGGACGAACTCACCGCACAGGGCTTCAAGGTCGTGAGCATCGGCAACGCCACGAAGCCGGGCGGCACCGACCAGCCGAAGACGCTGGTCCGCTACGAGGGCTCGGGCGCGGCCCCCACCAAGATCCTCACCGCCAAGCTGCTCAACGAGGTGACCCCAGAGATCGGCAAGGTCACGGCGAACGGCCCGTCGGACAAGTACACCCCGTCCACACCTCCCCCGGGCCCGAAGGCCAAGGCGAGCGGCCCGACGATCCAGTTGGTCGTCGGCGCCGACTGGAAGGGCATCCGCATCCCGCTCAAGGTGGGCGACGACGCGGTGACGTCCAAGACCAACATCTGTTCCGGCTGAGGTGAGCTACGGCCGGGCGGGCATGCCCGCCCGGCGAGTTCGCTTGACCACTCCAGTCAACTGATGTCAGATAGGTCACGTTCCACCTCGTGCGCGACATCCGATCTAGGGGACGTTAAGGTAAAGAACCGGTGAACGCGCCCTGTTCACCCATTCGGCTGATCCGCGAGGGCGCCTTCGCTAATGTCCGATACGGCCGCGCCGCGGATCCCCAGGATCCGCCCCCGCATGAGCAACCGCCGATCCCCCCGACAGATAGCAGAGCGTTTCTCTCGTGAGTGACTCCCGCCACCAATCTCCGGTTCAGCCTTCGGGATCAGGCGTCACCCCCGATGCCGAAGACGGGCCCACCGGCGTGATCAGCCGTATCTCGGGCGATCGGCCGCCGGCGCGAGGCGACAGACTCGAGGCGGGCCGGCGCGACCCCGGTCCGGCCACCGGGCCCTTCGATGTCCCCGCTCCGATCGACAAGCCTCCGCTGCCCGTACGGCAGCCGCGCAGGCGGGGAGCCGTCGCGGCGACCGGCCAGGCGGATCAGGAGACGCCGGCTCAGGGGTTCGACTACTTCGCCGCCTCCGCCTCACCCAAGAGCGGCGATTCCGACACGCGCTCACCGGAGGCGTCGGGACCGTGGGCGCTTCAGGGCACCGGGCCGCACACCTTCCCCGCCTCGGCCCGTGAGCCGCGGGGCCCCCGGGGCCAGCAGTGGCCGGAGGCCGGCGGGCCCGTCGGCCAGTGGGATCCGTGGAGCCGGACGGCACAGGACGGCAACGGGGGCGCCCGGCAGGCCTTCGACGGGACCGGGACCACCGACAGGCCGACCCGGGACAGGCCGATGCGGGACCGGCCCATGCGGGATCTGCCCGACGAGGACCTCTCCGTGCCGGCGTGGGCATCGGCGCCGCCCCAGACGGCCACGGGGACGGGACCGCTTCCCCAGGAGTTCACCCAGGGGACCCGCCAGGCCGCACCGCCCGGATGGGACGGCCAGGAGCCCGCGCAGGAACCCGAGCCCGCGCCCCAGAGCAAGAAGCGGCCGCGCGAGCCTTTCCTCGACAACGTCAAGTTCGTCCTGATCGCGCTCGTCGCCACCGGCCACTCGCTCGTCCCGACCCTGGCGGCCGACTCGTCCCGCGCGGCCTACCTGTTCATCTACGTCTTCCACATGCCGCTGTTCGTCACCATCAGCGGCTACCTGTCCAGGAACTTCTGGAACTCCAGCACGAAGACCACCAAGCTCATCGACAACTTCCTGATCCCCTATGTCGTCGTCGAGATCGGCTATGCCGGACTCCGCACGGCTTTCGGGCACAAGTTCAGCATCTCGATCACCGATCCCGCCTGGCTGAACTGGTACCTGCTCGCTCTGCTGCTCTGGCGGCTTTCGACGCCCGTCTGGCAGCGCGTGCGCTTCCCGCTGGTGATCGCGGTGATCATCTACGTGGTCGCGGGGATGACGGACCTGTCCGGCGACTTCAGCGTCGACCGGTTCTTCGGGCTCCTGCCGTTCTTCGTCCTGGGGCTGGTGATCAAGCCGGGCCTGTTCGAGTTCCTCGCCCGCGCGTGGGTGCGGGTGCTGTCGGTCCTCGTGATCGCCGGCGCCGCCGCCGTGGCCGTCTACCTGGTCAAGAACTACTCCGTGAAGCTCGGCCCGATCTACTACAGCCAGAGCTACGCGGATCTCCACCTCGTCTGGTGGAAGGGCATGGTCCTGCGGATGGCGCTCCTCGGCGCCGCGCTCACGATGTCGGCCGCCGTGCTCTCGCTGATCCCCCGATCCGAGACCTGGTTCTCCGACCTCGGCACGCGCACGCTGTACTGCTACCTCCTGCACGGCGTCCCGGTGATGATCGCGAAGGAGATGGGCTGGCTGAGCGCCCCGTGGCTGTTCGGCCCGCTCGGAGTGGCGGCCATCGCGAGCGCCTGTTTCGCCCTGGCGATCGTGCTCTGCATGCCCCTCACGCGCACGTTCTTCAAGTGGCTGCTGGAGCCCCGGCTCAGCTGGCTCTACCGGAGGTCCGAGCAGCCGGCGTAGCCCCTCGGGGCCGCCGCCTGGCCGCTACAGCCGTAAATTAAGCAGCAGTTCGGCGGCCATTCACCCGGCGCATTCGGACACTTCGGACCGGACAGCAAGCCTCCCCCTATGAGGGTATGTGTCGGCACGATAGTCCATCATCCGGAGGACGCACGGATCACCCACCGGCAGATCCGTGCACTGCTCGACGCGGGTCACCAGGTCACCTTCATCGCGCCGTTCACCCACTGCAACGTGACACCGCCGCCGGAGATCCGGCCCATCGACGTCCCTCGCGCCGTGGGCCTGCACCGGAGGAAGGCCATCAGGGCCGCCCGCACGGCGTTGAAGCGGGGCGTGAAGGACGCCGACATCCTCCTCATCCACGACATCGAACTGCTGCTGGCGCTGCCCCGTAAGAGGCCGCCGACCGTCTGGGACGTCCACGAGGACACCGCGGCGGCGATGGAGGCCAAGACCTACCTCCCCGACGCCATGCGGAGCGTTCTGCCTCCGCTGATCAGAGGTATGGAGGGCCGGGCGGAGCGCCGCATGCACCTGTTCCTCGCGGAGGAGTCCTACCGGGACCGCTTCGTGGGCGACCACCCGGTGATCCCCAACCTCACCTATGTGCCGGACACCCCTCCCCAGGCCCCGGGCGACAACCGGATCGTCTACATCGGCCAACTCGCCCGGGCGCGCGGCGCGCTCGAGATGATCGAGCTCGCCCGGCGGCTTCGCGTCCACGGGATCCGGCTCGACCTGATCGGCCCGGCCGACGCCGACGTCCGGCCCCTGCTGAGGGACGCGCAGCGGGAGGGCGTCCTCGACTGGTTCGGGCACGTGCCCAACCAGCACGCGCTCAGGATGGCCGAGGGCGCGCTCGCGGGGCTCTCCCTGCTGCACGACCTGCCGAACTACCGGGGGTCGACGCCCACGAAGGTCATCGAGTACATGGCGAGAGGCATTCCGGTGATCACTACGCCGCTGACCAGGGCGGCCTCACTCGTCGGGCGAGTCGACTGCGGCACCATCGTCCCGTTCGGCGACGTGGAATCCGTGGTGAGCGCGGTGACGCAGGCCGTGCTCCGGCTCCGCGACAACCCCGAGCGCCGCAACGCGATGGGGGCGCGCGGCTATTTCGAGGCGCTGCACCATCACCACTGGCCCCTGGTGTCCGGCGAGTTCGTCGGTCACCTGGAGCGCTGGGCCGACGCGCCGGGCTCGTCACAGGCCCGGCAGCCCGACCGCGCCATCCCGGTCTGACCGCGCGAGCCGCCGAATCGACCGGGCCGCACGGCCTGACAGCATGACCTGGCAGCACGGCGGCTACCGCCGGGTCACCCGAGCTTGCTGTACTGGGAGCATGGCAAGCCATCTCATCCTGGGCCGCCGGGTCGACATCCCGCTGGAGATTCGCGACGCCACGGTGTGCAGCGCGACCTACCTCGTACGGGCCGACGCCGCCCGGGCCGTCCTCGCATACTCAGGGATGGACGTCACGGAACTCCTGCCGGGCAAGGCGGCCTGCACGCTGGTCTTCGCGCAGTATCGGGACTCGGCTCTGGAGGACTACCACGAGTTCGGCGTCGCCTTCCTGGTACGACCGCCGGAGGCGGAGCGTCCGCCGCCACGCGGCCTCCTGGCGGGCGTCAGGGACATGCACAGGGCGGGCTTCGGCACCTTCATCCACTGGCTGCCCGTCGACCGGAGGCTCACGCTGGAGGCCGGCCGGGCCATATGGGGCTTTCCCAAGGAACTCGCCGACATCGAGATCCGGCTCGGCACGCCGTACAAGCGGTGCATCCTGCGCAAGGACGGACGATTGGTCATCGACCTGCTGATCCGGCCGGGCACACCGCTTCCGGGTGCGGGCTCGATCGCGATGGACGCCTACGCGCATCTCGACGGGGTCACCCGGCGCGTGCCGTGGTCGATGCGGCCCCGGGGGATCCGCGCCAGGCCCGGCGGCGCGCTGATCCGGCTGGGCAACCATCCGATAGCCAAGGAGCTGAGCGAACTCGGGCTGCCCAAGCGGGCGTTGATGACGAGCTCGATCAGCCATCTGTCGATGTCGGTCGGTGAGGCCCGCCCGCTGCCGTCGTCCCGGCCGGTCGAGGCATGAGGGATCTAGACGATCGGCGGGCGGCCGAGACGGAGCATGCGCCAGGCGGTGCGCCAGGCCATGGGGCGGCGCTCGCCCGCCGGCTGGCGCAGCCCTTCGCCGAACCCGTGGAACCACGCCTTGAGCGCGCTCGTCGCCCGGACGCGGGCGACGGTCAGCGCGATCCAGTTGAACAGATACAGGACGGCCAGCGGCCACGGCAGGTTCCGCCGGGCCAGCCAGACCCGGTTACGGGCGTTCATCCGGTAGAACTCGGCGTGCCGGCTCGGCAACACCAGAGGGTGGTACATGACCGGCTCGGCGTCGTACTCGATGCGGTAACCCTCGCCGAGCAGCCGCCAGGCCAGGTCGGTCTCCTCATGCGCGTAGAAGAAATTCTCCGGCAAGCCGCCGACCTGCAGGTACGCCGACTTCCTGATCGCGCACGCGCCGCCGAGGAAGGTGGTGACGGGCGAGGATCGCTCCGGGTCCCCCGCGCGCAGCCGGGGAACGTGCCGCCGTTGCACCGAGCCCCCCTCCGGCTCCATGACCCGGAAGGAGATGACGGCGAGGTCGGGCTCGTGGGTGAACCTCTCGCGAACGTGCGCGGCGACCTTGGAGCTGGCGTACCAGCCGTCGTCGTCGAGGAAGAGGACGACGTCGCCCGAGCACTCCTGGACGCCTCGGTTACGCCCCTCGGGTATGCCCACGTTGTACGGAAGCCGTACCGTCTTGATGGCAGCGGCGGACTCGGCCAGAGGCTGGGCGGTCAGTCCCGGCACGTCGGCGCCGTTGCCGACGATCACCACTTCGACGTCGCCGTCGGTCTGGGTCAGGGCGGACTCGACCGCCCGGTCGAGCTCGGCGACCCTGTTGCCCATGGTGAGGATGACGCACGAAAGCTTCACCGGGGTCATCGCCTCAGCATCGGGACGGCTACATACGATTTCATGATCACCGAGTCTGTATGGCCGGGCAATCCGGAATCCGCCTTATTTACTGCAAAATAAGAGTATCGGAACTCCCGGGAAACCCCTACCAAACCGCGCATGTACGGACGACCGGTTTTCCCTCGGCCGTCGGTCCGATACGTACGCGCGGAGCTGATCATGAGAGCCGCCTCGACGCGAGGATGCTCACCAGATGCAGGATGAGCTGGACGGCGGCGATGATCGCGCACGCGACGACGAGGATCCGGGTGGCGGGGAACCACAAGTCCAGGACGGCGGCCACCACGACGATGATCGACAGCTCGATGGCCTGGATGACCCGGTGGAACCGGAGCGCCCCGACCACCTTTCTGGCCAGGCCGAGACGGCCCGACGTGAACTCCCCCGCCGAGGTCTCGGTCGCCGCGACGAGGCCCGAACGGGCCCGGGCGACGTCGACGAGGTCGGTCTCCGACTTGATCAGGATCGCGCCCAGCGCCGCGGCGAAGCCGAGGATGGTGTACCAGTCGGGGACGGTCTCGGAGGCCCGGAAACCCAGGCCGATGAGCAGCGCGGCCTCGGCGAAGTAGTGGCCCACCCGGTCCAGGTAGATCCCGGTGATCGACGTCCGGCGCGTCCATCGGGCGAGCTCGCCGTCCGAACAGTCGAGCAGGAGGTAGAGCTGGATCAGCAGGGCCGCCGCCAGCGCCGCCCAGAACCCCGGCAGGGCCAGTACGGCTCCCGCCGCCACCCCGGACACGATCATCAGGCCGGTGACCTGGTTGGGCGTGATGGGCGTCTTGGCCAGCAGCCAGGTGGCGTAGATGGACAGGTGCCTCATGTAGAGCAGGCCCGCCCAGTGTTCACCACTGCGGCGGTCCATCGTGGTCTGCGGTTGGGCGACCGCACGAAGCTCAGCGACCGACGGCGTGGACATATCCCTCAACTTTCGCGCGGACCTCGGTCTCCGAAAGCCGAAGGTGCTCGAGGATGGTGTAACGGCCGGGCCGCGTGCTCGGAGCCAGCATCACCGCGGCGGTGAACTGCTCGAGGGTCAGGCCGACATCTCCCGGGACGACGGGCAGATCGTGGCTCCTGAGGCAACCGGCGACGTCGTCGAGCCGGCGGGAGTCCTCGCGGAGATAGAAGCAGAACGCCGCGCCGATCCCGGCCAGCTCGCCGTGGTTGGACGTTCCGGGGTAGAGCTGATCCACAGCATGCAGGATCTCATGATCACCGCCACTGCTGGGCCGGCTTGACCCGGCGATGACCATAGACATGCCGGACAGAATCAAAGCTTCCGCGAGGACGGTCAGGAAGGAGTCGGACTCGATCGAGTCCGACCGCCCCAGCACCGCCTCCGCCGCCGTGCGCGCCATGGAGATCGCCAGCCCGTCGATGGGCTCGCCGCGCTCGATGTTGCCGAGGTGCCAGTCCTCGATGGCCGACAGGTTGCTCACCACGTCGCCGACGCCGCTCCTGACCAGGGCGGCCGGGGCGTCGTGCACGAAGTCGAGGTCAACCATGATCGCCAGCGGCATGGGCACGCCGAACGAGCCCTTCCCGCCCTCGTGGATCAGGGAGGCCACCGGCGAGCAGATGCCGTCGTGCGAGAGGTTGGTCGCCACCGCCACCATCGGGATGCCGGCCAGCGAGGCGGCGTACTTGGTCGCGTCGATGGTCTTGCCGCCGCCGACTCCGACGACGGCCTCATAGGCGCCCTTGCGCAGGTCGGCGCCGAGCGAGACGGCCGCGTCGACGGTGCCGTCGGGCACCCGGAAGACCCGCGCCTCTCCCAGCGAGGGGGCGATGACCTCGGCGATCCTGTCGCCCTGGCTCGTGCCCACGGCGACCGCGACCCGGCCGGAGGTCGCGACCCGGCTGTCGGCCAGCAACGCGCCGAGTTGCGCTATCGCGCCCCGCCGGACCTCCATCGTGAGGGGGGCGGGGAGCATTCTTGCCAGAATCGGCATGAGAACTCCTCAGGCGGCGAGAACGTCGTGCGCGTGGGGTCGGAGAGCCGGGTGGCCCGTTGGTCCTAGTAGCGGCATGCGATCTCACGGGCCTTCGCAAGGTCGTCGTGGTTGTCCACCTCGACCCAGTCGACCTTGCCGATCGGCGCCACCGCGATCTTCTCCCCACGGGCGACCATCTCCTGGTAGCCGTCCTCGTAGTAGAGCTGCGGGTCGCGCTCGAACGTCGTCTGGAGGGCGTCGGCCAGCCGCTCCGCCGCGCCGGGCCTGATCAGCGTCGCGCCGATGTACTCGCCGTACGCCTCGGACGGCTCCATGAGCTTGGTGATCCTCTTGAGGCGGCCGTCCTCGAGGGTGACCTTCATCTCCTCGTCGCCGAGGGACTTCACGTCGTCGACCGCGAGCAGGATGTCCCCGCCGTCGTCCGCGGACAGCAGCGTCCGCTCCACGGACACCGGGTGGACGGTGTCCCCGTTGACCAGCAACGCACCCTGCCCGAAGTAGTCACGCGCGCACCACAGGGAGTACGCGTTGTTCCACTCTTCGGCCTTGTCGTTGTGGACGAGCGTCAGCGTGACCCCGTGACGGCGCTCGAGGTCGGCCTTGCGCTCGTGTACGGCCTGCGCCTGGTAGCCCACGATGACCACGACCTCGCGGAGATCGACCGCCGCGAGGTTGCGCAGGGCGATGTCGAGGATCGTGGTCTCACCGTCGACCGGCACCAGTGCCTTGGGCAGCGTGTCGGTGTACGGCCGCAGGCGGCGTCCAGCCCCTGCTGCCAGCACCATTCCGAGCAATTTCTCGCACTCCTCGAGGTCGACCGTCAGACAGTAACCTCAAAGGTTAGTTGGCTTTTGGTCCGGATTGTGTAAGCCAGAGTTGGCTTGTAGTTAACCATGTGTGCTGCACCGGTGTGTTCGCGGAATACGGCTCAGCCGGGCTCCGCGGCGCCCGCCACCTCCGCCCGGCGGGGTACGGCGAGCCAGGAGGTGAGGCTCTCCCAGAGGAACAGGCCCCACAGATAGACCGCGAGAACCCAGAAGTCCGCGGTCACCGCGCCGAACAGGCCGCCGGCGGCGATGACCAGCATGCGGCCGTCCCAGCCCAGCCCGGCTATGGGGAGCCATCGTGGCGGATAGA
>Ga0310811_10001573_pt1 | contig 28446 bp, 27 predicted proteins | sample YCmetagenome_FD_207642 | JGI IMG/M metagenome (GOLD analysis project Ga0310811, IMG submission 207642) | Soil microbial communities from experimental microcosm in Duke University, North Carolina, United States - YC | ecosystem: Engineered > Artificial ecosystem > Soil microcosm > Unclassified ... | reverse complement strand
GGCAATCTGGGCCGACCGAAGTCTAGGGAGAAAAACCACCGGCGCGGACAACGCTGCCGACGCGACAGACCAAAAAGAACGTCGCGGACAGGTGCAATCCTTTCGTGAAAGCAGGGCCCAAGGCCCTGCTTTTTTTTCTTTTGGCAGCCGCTATTACGTCTGCATTCCGATGAACCGCGCGACGCTGCCGGAATCCAAGAGTTTGGTGGCGAAAAGCGCGAAAACCAACGCGAAGATCGCGGCGGAGACGAGCGTGGTCCATCCGAGTTTTCGCCAGAGGGTGGACATGACCGGCGCGCCGGGGTCGGAGCCTTTGACGATCTTCCCCTCTTCCGCCTGGCTGCGAACGCCGAAAGGCAGCACCGCAAACAGCGTCAGCCACCAGAGCAGAAAATAGATCGCAATCCCGGTCCCGAGCGTCATCGCTTAAACCTCACGGCATCTACAGCATTTTCCAGTTGAGCTGACCCATCGCTCAAACCAACAACCGTCATTCCGGGATGCGCCACTTGGCGCAGGCCCGGAATCCATACTTCCGCGGTGGTTATGGATTCCGGGCTCTCTCGCGAAGAACTCGCGCCCCGGAATGACCGTGAATGCGAGTTGATTCAGGTCAAAATACTCTAACTCACGGCAGCTCACGCCTGTTCGAGTTCGACGAGCGTTCCGCAGAAATCCTTCGGATGAAGAAACAGCACCGGCTTGCCATGAGCGCCGATCTTCGGCTCGCCATCGCCGAGCACGCGCACGCCCGCGGCGCGCAGGCGATCACGGGTCGAAAAAATATCGTCGACCTCAAGGCAGAAATGATGCACGCCGCCATCGGGATTGCGCTCGAGGAAACGCGCGATCGGTGACTCATCGCCCAGAGGCGCGAGCAGTTCGATCTTGGTGTTTGGCAATGCGAGGAAAACCGTGGTGACGCCATGTTCGGGCAGCGGCACCGGTTCCGACACCGAGGCCCCGAGCATCTCGCGATAGATTGCGGCCGCTTTCGCCAGATCAGGCACCGCGATGGCGATGTGATTGAGCCGGCCGATCTTGCGCATCGCATCGCTGAGCGGATCGTTCATGACGCACCCTCTGCGCTTACACCGTCAGAACGTGGACGTGACACACCGGCTTCTTGCCCCATTCGCGGCCGAACAGGCTGCGTACGGTGCGCGCCACGCTTTCGGCAACGGCGTCCGGATCGCGCCGTCTGCCGCGCGGCAGCGAGTCGAGGACATCGACTACAGCATCATAGACCACCTCGCTAAGATCCTCGCCGCCGGCATTCCTTTCCGGCACGCCAGCCACTTCGATCTGCGGATCTGACGCGATCTCACCCTTGTCCGTCATCGCGATGGCGACGGAAACGATGCCGGCGAAAGCCAGCCGCCGCCGTTCGACGAGCGTGCGCGACTGGCCGGTCACGAGCAATCGGCCATCGCGATAAAGCCGCCCGACCGGGACTTCGTCCACGATCCCCGGCGCACCGGGCGCCAGCTTCATGACGTCGCCGTCGCGGACCGACAGCACGGTCTTGATCCCGCATTTGCGCGCGATCTCGGCATGCTGCTGCAGGTGCAACGGTTCGCCATGCACCGGCATCAGCATCTGCGGGCGCACCCAGCCGATCATCTCCTCAAGCTCGTCGCGGCGCGGATGACCGGACACATGCACGAGATGCGTGCGGTCGGTGATGACCTCGACGCCCTGGGTGATCAGGCCGTTGATGATGTTCGACACCGCCTTCTCGTTGCCGGGAATAGCGCGCGACGAGAAGATGACGCGATCGCCTTTCGACAGCGTCACTTCGGGATGATCGGCCTGCGCAATGCGCGCTAACGCCGCGCGCGGCTCGCCCTGGCTTCCGGTGCACAGCGCGACGACCTTGTCGTGCGGCAGGTAGCCATAAGTATCCATGCTACGGAAATCCTGCACGCCATCGAAATAGCCGGTCTCGCGCGCCACCTGCACGATGCGCTCCATGGCGCGGCCGACGACGACGACCTCGCGGCCGCAGGCGCGCGCAGCATCGGCGACAGCCTTCAGGCGCGACACGTTCGAGGCGAAGGTCGTCACCGCAACGCGGCCGGGCGCCGACCGGATCAGTTCGGACAGCGAGCGCGCCACGTCGGTTTCGGATGGAGAGCGGCCGTCGCGGATCGCATTGGTGGAATCGCCGATGAGCGCGAGCACGCCCTCGTCGCCGAGCGCGCGCAACTTCTTCTCGTCGGTCGGCGGACCGACATAAGGCGTCGGATCGATCTTCCAGTCGCCGGTATGCAGCACCGTGCCAAGGGGCGTGCGGATGATCAGTCCGTTCGATTCCGGAATCGAGTGCGCTACGCCCACATATTCGACATCGAACGGGCCGAGCATGAAGCGGCTGCCGAGCGGCATGATGTTGATCGGCAGTTCTGGCGCGCCGGGTTCGCCCGCGCACTTTGCCGCGATCAGCGCGGCGGTGAACGGCGTCGCATAGATCGGCACCTTGACCTTCGGCCACAGTTCGATCAGCGCGCCGATGTGATCTTCATGGCCGTGGGTGATGACGATACCGAGCAGGTTCTTGCGCTCTTCGACGAGGAAACGCACATCGGGCAGCACCACGTCCACGCCGGGCGCTTCCTCACCGGCAAACGACATGCCGAAGTCGACGGCCATCCAGGTGCGCTTTCGCGCGTTCCCGAGGCCGTAAAGCGACAGGTTCATGCCGATTTCGCCGACGCCGCCGAGCGGCGCGAAGACGAGTTCGTTTGCGGGTCCGTTCAAAGGCTGTTGTCCGGTTGCGCGGGCACGCCCAAGGGAAACACATCGCCCGCCGTAATCATTTCGACCGTCTCGTCGTCACGGCGCAGGATCAGCCGGCCCGCTTCGTCGAGACCATCGAAATGGCCGTCGATCTCACGATCCGGTAACCGCACACGCACCGCACTGCCGACGCCGACAGCACGCGCCAACCAGTCTTCACGAATTGCCCCAAAATTCGCGCCGCGCTCCCATTGCACGATCCGGCGCTGCATCGCACCGGTCAATGCGGTGAACACGTCGGCGGCCGCGGCGGCCGCGCCCAGTTCCGCGAGGTCCGTGCAAGGATAAGGCGTCGCCTGCGGATGCGTGCGGCAATTGATGCCGATGCCGATAATCGCGGCCGCACCCTCGCCTTCGATCAAAATACCCGCGACCTTGGCGCCGTCGATCAGGACGTCGTTCGGCCATTTCAGCGACACGCGCGCGGCAAGCTGCGGCGCAACCGCACTGATCGTGTCGTGCACCGCAAGCGCAGCAACGAACGACAATTCCGTGATATGCGCGCGCGGCGCAGGATCAGGCTGCAGCAGGCTTGCATAAACGTTGCCGGGCTCGGAGACCCAGATATTGCCGCGGCGGCCGCGCCCGGCTGTCTGCTGCTCCGCAACAATCCAGACTGCCGCCGGCAAACCCACCCGCGCACGCGCGCAGGCTTCCGAATTGGTCGAGCCGATTTCGGCAAAGGTGACGAGCCCAACGCCTGCCGCACTGGCGACGGGGTCGAGCGTCATGCTTGACAACTGATTCATCTGTCTTGAATCACGCTCTCTGATCTTTTCGTTCGAGCATGATCCGGTCCGAGAAGCGGAACCCGCTTTTCAGGATCATGCTCAGAACAATGAATGCGCGGCGGCGGTCGCGGCAGCAACAAACGGGGCCGGATAGACGAAGAACAGGAGATTGATAATACCGCTGATGGCGAGAACGAAACGCAGTTCGGCCGGCATGCGCTCGAACCGCCCGGCAGGCTCATCGAAATACATGACCTTGACGATCAGAAGATAATAATAGGCGCCGACCACGCTCGATACCACGCCGATCACCGCCAAAGTATAGAGTCCGGCCTTGATGGCGGCGAGGAAGACGAAATATTTCGCGAAGAAGCCGGCCAGCGGCGGAATGCCGGCGAGCGAGAACAAGAGCGCGGCGAAGAAGAACGCCCGGCCCGGCGACGTGCGCGAGAGGCCGGCGAGATCAGAGATCTGCTCGAGCGGCTTGCCGTCGCGGCGCATCCCCATGATCACGGCAAAGCTGCCGAGGGTCATCGCGACGTAGATGCCCATATAAATGAGCACGCCCTGCACGCCCTCCGCCGTTCCGGCAGCAAGGCCGATCAGCGCGAAGCCCATATGGCCGATCGACGAATAGGCCATCAGCCGTTTGATGTTGGTCTGGCCGATGGCGGCGAACGAGCCGAGCACCATCGAGGCGATCGAAACGAAGACGATGATCTGCTGCCATTCCCCCGAGATCGTCGGGAAGGCGCTGAGCGCGACACGCAGGAACACGGCGATGGCGGCGACCTTCGGCGCTGACGCAAAGAACGCCGTCACCGGCGTCGGTGCGCCCTCATACACATCCGGTGTCCACATATGGAACGGAACGGCGGAAACCTTGAAGCAGAGACCGACGAAGAGGAAGACGATGCCGAAGATGAGCCCGATGCCGCCGTTTCCAGCCGCCTTGGCGATACCGGCGAAGTTCACGGTGCCGGTGAAGCCGTAGATCAGCGAGGCGCCGTAGAGCAGCATCCCGGACGAGAGTGCGCCGAGCACGAAATATTTCAGGCCCGCTTCCGTCGACCGCAATGAATCGCGGTTTGCGGCCGCGAGCACATAGAGGGACAGGCTCATGAATTCCAGCCCGAGATAGAGCGCGATCAGGTCGGCGGCCGATACCAGCACCATCATGCCGAGGGCGGACAGCACGATGACGATCGGATATTCGAAACGCTGCTGGTTCTCCTGCGCCATATAGCGGATCGACATCAGGATCGCCGCTGCGGACGCGACAAGGCAGAGGATTTTCATGAAACGCGAGAAGTCGTCGACGACGAAGCTGCCGGTGAACAGCGACTGCTTCCCGGGGGGCAACAGGCCGATGAGCGCCGCAGCGATGAGCAGCAGCATGATCGCAAGGCCGCTGATGAGCCCGGTCGTCTGCTCGCCGCGGAACACGCCGATCATCAGCAAGGCCAGCGCGCCAACGGCCAGCACAAACTCCGGCAGCAGCGGGGCGAGCGTATCGTATCCAATCACGTCCATAACAATGCGGTCCTAGTCCGTTGCCGGCGTCCGTTCAGTGCGCAACGAGTGCGGCCGCCTGCACGACGGCGACGGCGTGTTGATAGCGATCGAGCAATTGCGTGACCGAGGCCGCCGACATATCGAGCACCAGCTTCGGGTAAAGACCGAACAAAATCGTCAGCGCGACAAGCGGCACCAGCGTCGCCAACTCGCGGTAGTTGAGATCGCGGATGTTGGCGAGGCTTGCCTTCTGCAGCACACCGAAGACCACCTTGCGATAGAGCCACAGCGCGTAAGCCGCCGACAGGATGACGCCGAGCGTCGCGAATCCGGCGACCCATATGTTGACGCGGAACGTGCCGATCAGCGCCAGGAATTCACCGACGAAGCCCGACGTTCCCGGCAGGCCGACATTGGCGAGCGTGAAAACGAGGAAGACGGCGGCATAAAGCGGCATGCGGTTGACCAGCCCGCCATAGGCGGCGATCTCGCGCGTGTGCATGCGGTCATAGACCACGCCGACGCACAGGAAGAGCGCGCCAGAGACGATGCCGTGCGAAATCATCTGGAAGATGCCGCCGGCGATGCCTTGCGCGGTGCCGGCGAAAATTCCCATGGTCACGAAGCCCATATGCGCCACGGACGAATAGGCGATGAGCTTCTTCATGTCCTCCTGCATCAGCGCCACGAGCGACGTATAGACAATGGCGACGACGGACAAAGCAAAGACGAGCGGCGCAAAATCATGCGAAGCGGCCGGAAACATCGGCAGCGAGAAGCGCAGGAATCCGTAGCCGCCCATCTTCAGCAGGATCGCGGCGAGGATCACGGAGCCTGCCGTCGGCGCTTCCACATGCGCGTCCGGCAACCACGTGTGCACCGGCCACATCGGCATCTTCACGGCGAACGAAGCGAAGAAGGCAAGCCACGCCCATTTCTGCATGTCGAGCGGGAAGTTATAGGTCAGCAGCGTCGGAATATCGGTCGTGCCGGCCACCCAGTACATCGACATGATGGCGAGCAGCATCAGCACTGAACCGAGCAGCGTGTAGAGGAAGAACTTGAAGCTCGCATAGACGCGACGCGGGCCGCCCCACACGCCGATGATCAGGAACATCGGGATCAGGCCGCCTTCGAAGAACAGATAGAACAGGACCAGATCGAGCGACGAGAACGTGCCGATCATCAGCGTCTCGAGCGCCAGGAACGCGATCATGTATTCGCGCACGCGCAGCTTGATCGCGCGCCAGCTCGCCAGGATGCAGATCGGCATCAGCGCTGTCGTCAGGATGACGAAGGGCAGCGAAATGCCATCCACGCCCATGTGATAGGACGAGATGCCGCCCATCCACGACACCTGTTCGACGAACTGGAAGTCGGGCAGCGCCGGATCGAAGTGCCAGACCAGCAACAGCGAAATGGCAAAATCGATCAGCGTCGTCCACATGGCGACCCAGCGGGCATTGCGAAAACTCGCTTCGTCGTCCCGCCGCAGCGCCAGGATGAACAAGGCGCCGAGCAGCGGCAGAAACGTTACGACGGAGAGGATCGGCCAGGACATCAGTGCGGCACTCCGGCGAACATGAACCAAGTGATGAGGGCCGCCGCGCCGATGAGCATCGCGAAGGCGTAATGATAGAGATAGCCGGTCTGCAGCCGCACGACGTTACGCGTGACGTCGAGAACGCGGGCGGACACGCCGTCCGGCCCAAAGCCATCGATCAGCCAGCCGTCGCCACCCTTCCACAGCGCGCGCCCCAGCCACTTCGTCGGGTTCACGAACAGGACGTCGTAAACCTCGTCGAAATACCACTTGTTGAGCAGGAAGCGGTAAAGGATCGGCTGCTCGTGCGCGAGCCGCGCCGGCAGGTCGGGCCGGCGGATATAGAATTGCCACGCGATGAGGAAACCGATCACCATCATGATGGTCGGCAACAGGCCGATCCATTCCGGAATGTGGTGCATCTCTTCGAGCACTTTATTGTCGGCACCGATCTTGATCGCGTCGCGGAAGAATTCTGGCACGCCATGGCCGGCGAACACATCGACAAAGGGATAGCCGGCGAGGAAGGACCCCGCGCCGAGCACGCCAAGCGGGATCAGCATCGTATAGGGGCTCTCATGCGCCGCTTCATAATGATGCTGGTCGTGCGGGCGGCCGTGGAAGGTCATGAAGATGACTCGCCATGAGTAGAACGAGGTCAGGCCTGCCGCGATCACGGTCATGACGAAGCCGTAGAGACCGAACGGATTATTCGTCACGAACGACGACTCGATGATCGCATCCTTGGAGAAATACCCGGCGGTGAGCGGGAATCCGGTCAGCGCCAGCGTCCCGATGATCATCATCGCATAGGTGAATGGAATGCGGTCCTTCAACCCGCCCATCTTCCGCATGTCCTGCTCGTGATGCATCGCGTGGATGACGGAGCCGGAGCCGAGGAACAGCAGCGCCTTGAAGAACGCGTGGGTGAACAAATGGAACATGCCGACCGAATAAGCCCCCGCCCCCATCGCCACGAACATGTAGCCGAGCTGCGAACAGGTCGAATAGGCGATCACGCGTTTGATGTCGTTCTGCACGAGCCCGACAGTGGCGGCAAAGAACGCCGTCGACGCGCCGATGATCATCACGAATTCGCGCGCGGTCGGCGCCAGTTCGAACAGCGGCGACAGGCGCGCGACCATGAACACGCCGGCAGTGACCATGGTCGCGGCATGGATCAGCGCCGACACCGGCGTCGGACCTTCCATCGCATCAGGCAGCCAGGTGTGCAGGAAAAGCTGCGCCGACTTGCCCATCGCGCCGATGAACAACAGGATACAGATCACGGTCAGCGCATCGAAGTCGTGGCCGATATGGATGGTCTTGCCGACGAGCGATGGCGCCTGCGCAAAGATCGTCTCGAAATCGACCGACCCGACAAACATGAAGACGGCAAAGATGCCGAGTGCGAAGCCAAAATCGCCGACGCGATTGACGACGAAAGCTTTGATGGCGGCGGCATTGGCCGACGGCTTCTTGAACCAGAAGCCGATCAGCAAGTAGCTCGCGAGGCCCACGCCCTCCCAGCCGAAGAACAGTTGGACCAAGTTGTCGGACGTCACCAGCGCCAGCATGAAGAAAGTGAATAGCGACAGGTAGCAGAAGAAGCGCGGGCGGTCCGGATCCTCCTCCATGTAGCCGATGGAATAGAGATGCACGACCGAGGACACCGTCGTCACGACGACCAGCATGACGGCGGTCAGCGTGTCGACACGGATCGCCCAAGCGACCTTGAGGTCGCCGACGGAGATGAAATCGAGCACTTGCACATGCGCGTCGTTGCCGCCGAAGCCGACGGAGACGAAGGCGATCCAGGCCAGAATGCAGGAGATGAACAGGAACAGCGTGGTGACGAGTTCGGCCGCGCGCGACCCGAGCGCCGGCGGTTCAATCGGCTCATGCCCGTGATCGTTATGAGCGTGAAGATCATGGGCGTGAAGATCATGGGCATGATCGTCGTGCGCGTGAGTGTCATGATGCGCGTGACCCAGACCGGCATCGACGACATCGCCGGCGCCGGGATGGCGCAGCCGCGCCCCGGTGAGGACGATAATCCCGGCGATGATCGCGCCGAGCAGAGGCAGAAAAACGAGTGCCTGATACATGCCTGAACGCTCAGCCCCTCATCAGGTTGATGTCTTCGACCGCGATCGAGCCGCGGTTGCGATAATAGACGACGAGAATGGCGAGGCCGATCGCGGCTTCCGCGGCGGCAACGGTGAGCACCAGCAGCGCAAAAATCTGGCCAACGATGTCGCCCAGATGCGTCGAGAACGCCACGAGGTTGATGTTGACCGCGAGCAGGATCAGCTCGATCGACATCAGAATAACGATGACGTTCTTGCGGTTGATGAAGATGCCGAAAATACCGAGAGTCAGCAGAATGGCCGCGACCGTAAGATAATGTCCGAGCGTGATGGTCATACGAGGCCCTTCCCCGACTGTACCTGCCTGATCTCGATCGCCGTCTTGCCCGTCCGCGCCACCTGTTCGGCGATGTTCTGGCGCTTGACGTAGGGCTTGTGACGCAACGTCAGCACGATCGCGCCGATCATGGCGACGAGCAGGATCATGCCCGCGATCTCGAAGAAATAGACGTAGCGGGTGTAGAGCACGAGGCCGATCGCCTCGGTATTGCTGATCGTCGGCGAGGTCGGGATCGGCGACATGATCGTCTTGCCGATGTCGGCGCCGAGCGTCCAGGTGCCGACGACGAGCAGAAGCTCGGACACGAAAATGAAGGCGATAACCGCGCCGACCGGCAAATATTGCAAGAAGCCTTGCCGCAGTTCGGCGAAGTCGACGTCGAGCATCATCACGACGAAGAGGAACAGCACCGCCACCGCGCCGACATAGACGACGACCAAAATCATCGCCAGGAATTCAGCGCCCATCAGCAGGAACAGGCCCGCCGCGTTGACGAAGCAAAGGATCAGGAACAGCACCGAATGAACGGGATTCTTCGACGCGATGACCATCACCGCCGAAGCAATGCAGATCGCCGAGAAGAGATAGAAGAAGATTGTAGCGACGGTCATTGAGTCCTCACCGGTACGGCGCGTCGAGTTCGATATTCTTTGCGATCTCGCGCTCCCAGCGGTCTCCGTTGGCGAGCAGCCGCTCCTTGTCGTAGTACAGCTCCTCGCGCGTCTCCGTCGCGAATTCGAAATTCGGCCCCTCGACGATGGCGTCGACCGGGCACGCCTCTTGGCACAGCCCGCAATAGATGCATTTCACCATGTCGATGTCGTAGCGGGTCGTGCGCCGGGTGCCGTCGTTGCGACGCGGTCCGGCCTCGATGGTGATCGCCTGCGCCGGACAGATCGCCTCGCACAGCTTGCAGGCGATGCAGCGTTCCTCACCATTGGGATAGCGCCGTTGCGCGTGCTCGCCACGGAAGCGCGGCGAGATCGGCCCTTTTTCGAAGGGATAGTTCAGCGTCGGCTTCGGCTGGAAGAAATAGCGCATGCCGAGGAAGAACGCCGAAACGAACTCCGTCAAAAAAACCGCTTTTGCTGCGCGATCGAGCCGCATCAGGGACCTTTCAGGGGGGCAAGCCCGCCGAACTGGAGAACCGCCGCGGTGATGACAACCATGCCGATCGAAATCGGCAGGAACACTTTCCAGCCGAGGCGCATCAGTTGATCGTAGCGATAGCGCGGCACGATGGCCTTGGCCATCGCGAACAGGAAAAAGATGAAGAACACTTTTAGCGCGAACCAGATGATGCCCGGCACCCAGGTGAACGGCGCAAATGGGATCGGCGACAGCCAGCCGCCGAGAAACAGGATTGTCGCCATCGCGCACATGGTCGTGATCGCGACGTATTCGCCGAGCATGAACAGCAGATAGGGCGTCGCCGAATATTCAACCATGAAGCCGGCGACCAGTTCGGACTCTGCTTCGACGAGATCGAAAGGCGGACGGTTCGTTTCCGCCATTGCGGAAATGACGAAGATCACGAACATCGGGAACAGCGGCAGCCAGTACCAGCCGAGCAGGCCCCAGCGCGAGTCCTGCGCCGCCACGATGGCCGAAAGGTTGAGCGAGCCGACGCACAACAGCACGGTGATCAGCACGAAGCCGATCGAAACCTCATAAGACACCATCTGCGCGGCCGAACGCAGCGCCGACAGGAACGGATATTTCGAGTTCGACGCCCAGCCGCCCATGATGATGCCGTAGACGCCGAGCGAGGAGATCGCAAAGAGATAGAGGATGCCGACATTGATGTCGGAGATCATCCAGCCGCTCGCGACCGGGATCACCGCCCATGCGGCGAGCGCCAGCACGCAGGTGACGAGCGGCGCCAGCAGGAAGACTCCTTTATTGGAGCCGTCCGGAATGATCGGCTCCTTCACCGCAAACTTCAGAAGATCGGCAAACGACTGGAACAGGCCCCATGGACCGACGACGTTAGGACCGCGCCGAATCTGCACGGCGGCCCAGATCTTGCGGTCGGCGAGCAGCAGATACGCGATGCAGATCAGCAGCACGACGAGCATAAGCACGCTCTGCCCGACGATGATGAGCAGCGGTAGAAGATAAGTGGACCAGAACTCAGCCATATCGATCCGCTACTCCGCTGCCGTCAATGTCGCGTTGTCTTCGGCAAGGGCGGAACAGTCCGCCATCACCGCCGACGCGCGCGCGATAGGGTTGGTCAGATAGAAATCCTCGACCACGGGCCGGAACGCCCCCTTCTCGATCGTCCCGCCAAGACCGGCCAGCTTGTCGATGTCGGCCGCATTGCCGGCCGCGATGGCATCAAGCCGCGCCAGATGCGGATGGGCCGCAAAGATCGCGGCGCGAAGCGCGTTGAGCGAGTCATAGGGCAGACGCTTGTCCAGATTATCAGACAACGCACGCAGGATCGCCCAGTCCTCGCGTGCCTCGCCCGGCGGGAAGGTTGCGCGTTTGCTTTCCTGCACGCGCCCTTCGGTGTTCACATAGAGACCGGATTTCTCCGGATACGCCGCGCCCGGCAGGATCACGTCGGCGCGATGCGCGCCGCGATCGCCATGGCTGCCGATATAGACGACGAAGGCGCCGGGCGCGATGTCAACCTCATCGGCGCCGAGCAGGAAGATGACGTCAAGCGCGCCTTCCTGCTCCATGGCGGCGCAGGTCATGCCACCCGCGCCGGGCACGAAGCCGATGTCGAGCGCACCGACGCGCGAGGCTGCATGGTGCAGCACCGCAAGACCATTCCAGCCGTCCGCGAACGCGCCAAAGCCCTTTGCAGTTTTGGCAACGTGGGAGAGCACCGCCATGCCGTCGGCACGCGCCAGAGCGCCCTGCCCGATCAGCCACAGCGGCTTCTTGGCGTCCGCCAGCGGATTGTCCTTGAGGCCGGTCAGCGTGTCGGTGCCGGCGCCGAGATACTCATAAGAATAGGTGAGATCAACCTTTTCGCCGATCAGCGCCACCTTGAAGCCGCCATGGCGCCAGCGTTTGCGGATGCGCGCATTGAGCACGGGCGCTTCGCGGCGCGGATTGGCGCCGACGATCACAAGCCCATCGGCGTCGTCGATGCCGCGGATCGTCGGATTGAAGATGTAGGATGCGCGGCCGGCTGACGGATCGATCAGCGCACCGTCCTGGCGGGCGTCGATATTGGCCGAACCGAGCCGCGTCATCAGATCCTTGAGCGCGAACATCTCTTCGACAGCCGCCAGATCGCCGGCAACCGCGCCCATGCGCTGCGGCTTTGTTGTCTTGACCTTCTCGGCAATCGCGGCAAACGTCTCCGCCCATGTCGCTGTGCGCAGCCGGCCACCGCTGCGGATGTAAGGCTGGTCGAGCCGCTGCGAGCGCAGCCCGTCCACGACGTGGCGCGTCTTGTCGGAAATCCATTCCTCGTTCACGTCGTCATTGGTGCGCGGCAGGATGCGCATCACCTCGCGGCCACGGCTGTCGATGCGGATCGCCGAACCGACAGCATCCATCACGTCGATGGACTCCGTCTTGGTCAATTCCCAGGGCCGCGCCGCGAAGGCATATGGCTTCGAGGTCAGCGCACCGACCGGACAGAGATCGACGACATTGCCTTGCAGTTCGGACGACAGCGCACCTTCGAGGTAGGTGGTGATTTCCATATCCTCGCCGCGGCCGATGGCGCCAAGCTCCGGTACACCGGCGACTTCGCTCGCGAAGCGGACGCAGCGCGTGCACTGAATGCAGCGGTTCATCGAGGTCTTCACCAGCGCGCCGAGATATTTGTCTTCGACCGCGCGCTTGTTCTCCTGATAACGGCTGGTGTCGACGCCGTAGGCCATGGCCTGATCCTGCAGATCGCACTCCCCGCCCTGATCGCAGATCGGGCAATCGAGCGGATGATTGATCAGCAAAAATTCCATCACGCCTTCGCGCGCCTTCTTCACCATCGGCGACAGCGTCTTCACCTCCGGCAACTCACCGTTGGGACCGGGCCGGCAGTCGCGCACGCCCCAGGCGCAGCTCGCGACCGGCTTCGGCGCGCCCTTGAGTTCAACCAGGCACATGCGGCAATTGCCGGCGATCGACAGCCGCTCGTGGAAACAGAAGCGCGGAATCTCGGCGCCCGCCGCCTCGCATGCCTGCAGCAGCGTGTATTCGGCCGGGACTTCGACTTCGGTGCCGTCGACGATGATCTTTGTCATGCTTGTTTGCCTTGCGGCGAGCCAGCCGCCTGCTTTTCTTTCCATGCCGCGATGAGATCGACGACCTCGATCCCGTCGATGGTCATCCCTTCCAGCCGGCTTTTGACGATGGAGGCGCCGGCGAGATTGGCGTTATTGATCCGTAACCCCGACAGGTTGACGTTGTGAACGGTCCAGCCTGCCATATTCAGATCGTCGAAGGAGCAGCCCGAGAGATTGATGTTGTGGTACTTGCCGCCGGACATGTTGACGTTTTCGTATGTACAACCCGACAAATTCACGTCGTCGAAGATCGAGCCAGCAAGATCGCTGCCCGTTACGTTGAGCCGATGTTTCTCGCAATGAATCTTCATTGTCCGCTCCCTACTCCGCCGCCACGGCATCAAGAGGAACTGGGTCGCGCACGCCGACATCGTCGATGGTGGCGCGTGCGGTAAAGGCATCGATGCGCCGTTCGATCTCGGGGCGGAAATGCCGGATCAGGCCCTGGATCGGCCACGCCGCCGCGTCGCCGAGCGCGCAGATGGTGTGACCTTCGACCTGCGTGGTCACTTCGAGCAGCATGTCGATCTCGCGCTTGTGCGCGCGGCCCTCGATCATGCGGGTCATCACGCGCCACATCCAGCCGGTGCCCTCGCGGCACGGGGTACACTGGCCGCAGCTCTCGTGCTTGTAGAAATAAGACAGCCGCGCGATGGCCGCGACGATGTCCGTCGATTTGTCCATGACGATGACCGCAGCCGTGCCGAGGCCGGACTTAAGATTCTTGAGCGTGTCGAAATCCATGTAGGCGTCGGCGATCTGGTCCGCCGGCACCAGCGGCACCGACGCGCCGCCCGGAATGACCGCGAGCAGATTGTCCCAGCCGCCGCGAATGCCGCCGGCATGCGTCTCCACGAGTTCGCGGAAGGTAACGCCCATCGCCTCTTCGACATTGCACGGCTTGTTCACATGGCCGGAAATGCAAAACAGTTTCGTGCCGACATTGTTGGGCCGGCCGATGCCGGCGAACCACGCGCCGCCGCGACGCAGGATGTCGGGCGCGACCGCGATCGACTCCACATTGTTGACGGTCGTCGGGCAGCCGTAGAGCCCGACATTGGCCGGGAATGGCGGCTTGAGCCGCGGCATGCCCTTCTTGCCTTCGAGGCTTTCCAGAAGCGCCGTCTCTTCGCCGCAGATATAGGCGCCGGCGCCGTGATGCACGTAGAGATCGAACGGATAGCCGTGGATGTTGTCCTTGCCGAGGAGGTTCGCCTCATAGCACTGGTCGATCGCGGCCTGCAGGCGCTCACGCTCGCGGATGAACTCGCCACGGATATAGATGTAGCCCGCGTGCGCGCCCATGCCGACGCCGGCGAACAGGCAGCCTTCGATCAGCAGATGCGGATCGTTGCGCAGAATTTCGCGGTCCTTGCAGGTGCCGGGCTCGGACTCGTCGGCGTTGACGACGAGATAGCTGGGCCTTCCGTCGGACTGCTTTGGCATGAACGACCATTTCAGGCCGGTCGGAAAACCCGCGCCGCCACGCCCGCGCAGACCCGACGCCTTCATCTCGTTGACGATCCAGTCGCGGCCTTTTTCGATGATGCCCTTGGTGCCGTCCCACGAACCGCGCGCGCGCGCGCCTTCCAGCCCCCAATCATGCAGGCCGTAGAGATTCTTGAAGATGCGGTCTTTATCCTGAAGCATCGCGGCGATCTCTATTTCTTTGTGCTCTTGCCTTTGCGGCCCTTGCCGCTGGCATCATCGGCCGGCGGTGTCGGTATCGGCGATTCCTGCTGACTTGCGGCCTCGGTGGGCTTTTTCGCGACATCATCGTGCAGCGCCGGTTCTTTTTCCCGCGCCCCGCCGTCCTTCGCCTGTTTCTTCGCAAGCGGATAGAGCGACGGGTCGGTGAGCGTCGTCGGTCCGCCGACGGGAGCGGACAATTGCCGGTCGATCTGCGGGCCGGGCTCGGGCACGCGGCCGGCTTTCATCTCATCGAGGATCTTTGAGAAGCTCTCCGGCGTCAGGTCTTCGTAGAAATCGTAATTGATCTGTGCCATCGGCGCGTTCACGCAGGCGCCGAGGCATTCGACCTCGATCCATGACAACGCACCGTCTTCGGTGACGTGATGCTGCTCGCCGATCTTGTCGTGACAAACTTTTTTGAGGTCTTTCGCGCCGCGCAACTCGCAAGGAGTCGTGCCGCAAAGCTGAACATGGAAACGGCCGACCGGCTCGAGATTGAACATCGTGTAGAAGGTCGCGATCTCAAGCACGCGGATATGCGCCATGTCGAGCAGATCGGCGACATAGCGGATCGCGGCTTCCGGCGTCCAGCCGCCGGCCTGCTCCTGCGCGCGCCACAACAGCGGGATGACAGCGGACGCCTGCCGGCCTTCCGGGTATTTCGTCAGCTCACGCTTCGCCCACGCGGCATTGGCCTCCGTGAAGGCGAAGTCCTTGGGCTGAATGTCAGCAGGTGCAAGACGGCGAACGGCCATTAGCGGTCGACCTCCCCGAAAACGATGTCGAGCGAACCGAGGATGGCGGAGACGTCGGCCAGCATGTGGCCGCGGCAGAGGAAATCCATCGCCTGCAGATGCGCGAAACCCGGCGCGCGGATCTTGCACTTGTATGGCTTGTTGGTGCCGTCGGCGACGAGATAGACGCCGAACTCACCTTTCGGTGCTTCGACCGCAGCGTAAACTTCGCCGGCCGGCACGTGATAGCCCTCGGTGTAGAGCTTGAAGTGATGGATCAGCGCTTCCATCGAGCGCTTCATGTCGCCGCGTTTCGGCGGGACGATCTTGTGATCGTCGACCGTGACCGGCCCCTGCCCTTCGGGTGAGCGCAGCTTTTCCAGACACTGCTTCATGATGCGGATCGACTGCCGCATCTCTTCCATGCGGATGACCTGACGATCGTAATTGTCGCCGTGCTTGCCGACCGGAATATCGAAATCGAGTTCGGCATAGCATTCGTAAGGCTGCGCCTTGCGCAGATCCCAGGCCGCGCCCGAACCACGCACCATGACGCCGGAAAAGCCCCATTTCCATGCGTCTTCGAGACTGACGACGGCGATGTCGACATTGCGCTGCTTGAAGATGCGATTTTCGATGAACAGCGCGTCGAGGTCATCGCAGACTTTCAGGAAAGGATCGCAGAACGCCCAGATATCGTCGAGCAATTTTGGCGGCAGGTCCTGATGCACGCCGCCGACACGGAAATAGGCCGCATGCATGCGGCTGCCGGACGCGCGCTCATAGAATACCATGAGCTTTTCGCGTTCCTCGAAGCCCCACAGCGGCGGCGTCAGCGCGCCGACATCCATCGCCTGCGTCGTGACGTTGAGAAGATGCGAGAGCAGTCTGCCGATCTCCGAATAGAGCACGCGGATGAGCTGCGCGCGTTTCGGCACTTTCAGGCCAAGCAGCTTTTCGACCGCGAGGCAAAACGCGTGCTCCTGATTCATCGGCGCGACGTAATCGAGCCGGTCGAAATACGGGATCGCTTGCAAATACGTCTTGTGCTCGATCAGCTTCTCGGTGCCGCGATGCAGAAGGCCGATATGCGGATCGACGCGCTCGACCACTTCACCGTCAAGCTCAAGCACGAGACGCAGCACGCCATGCGCTGCCGGATGCTGCGGCCCGAAGTTCAGCGTGAAATTGCGAAGCGAGGTTTCAACCATTCTGCGTCTGCCTCATGCGGCGGGCTTTCCAGGTTTCTCTTCGGCCTTCTCATCACCCGGCAGGACGTAGTTCGGTCCTTCCCACGGCGAGAGAAAATCGAAATTGCGGAATTCCTGCGCGAGCTTCACCTTGTCGTAGACGACGCGTTTCTGCTCGTCGTCCCAGCGCACCTCGACGAAGCCGGTCAGCGGGAAATCCTTGCGCAGCGGATGTCCCTGAAAGCCGTAATCGGTGAGGATGCGGCGCATGTCGGGATGGCCCTCGAACTGCACGCCATAGAGATCATAGACCTCACGCTCAAACCAGTCGGCGCCGGGAAACACCGGCATGATCGACTGCACCGGCGTCGTCTCGTCGGTCTCGATCTTGACGCGGATGCGAAAATTCTTTTCCGGTGACAGGAAATGATAGACGACGTCGAAGCGCTTTTCGCGCGCCGGCCAGTCGATCGCCGTCACATCGATGAAGCTGATGAAGCGGCATTGCGGATCGTCGCGCAGATGCGTCACCAGCGTGATGATGTCCGCGGCTTTCGCCGTGACCGTCAATTCGCCGTAGGCCATCGTGTGCCCGGTCACGATGCCGGGCAGCGCCTGCGCCAAATCCGCTCCGAGTTTTGCGAGCCTGTCGTCCATCAAAATCCCTTAGCGCTCGATCGTGCCGACGCGGCGGATCTTCTTCTGCAGCAGCAGCACGCCGTAGAGAAGCGCTTCGGCGGTCGGCGGGCATCCGGGCACGTAAATGTCCACCGGAACAATCCGGTCGCATCCGCGCACGACCGAGTAAGAATAGTGATAGTAGCCGCCGCCATTGGCGCACGATCCCATGGAGATGACGTAGCGCGGCTCCGGCATCTGGTCGTAAACCTTGCGCAGCGCCGGGGCCATCTTGTTGGTCAGCGTGCCGGCGACGATCATTACATCCGACTGCCGCGGCGAGGCGCGCGGCGCAAAGCCGAAGCGCTCGACATCGTAGCGCGGCATGGAAAGCTGCATCATCTCGACCGCGCAGCAGGCGAGCCCGAACGTCATCCACATCAGCGAGCCGGTGCGCGCCCAGGTGACGAGATCGTCAGCCGCCGCGACGATGAAACCCTTGTCGGAGAGTTCAGCGTTGATACCGGTGAAATACGGATCGTCCGCGCCGATCGGGCGGCCGGTGCGTGGGTCGAGAATGCCCTTCGGGGCAGGCGCGACCATGGTGCCCTCGTTCAATCCCATTCGAGTGCTCCCTTTCGCCATTCATAGACAAAGCCGATTGTCAGAACGCCGAGGAAAATCATCATCGACCAGAAGCCGAACGCGCCCAGCCGGCCGAAGGCGACCGCCCACGGGAACAGGAAGGCGACTTCGAGATCGAAGATGATGAAAAGGATCGCGACCAGATAGAACCGCACGTCGAATTTCATCCGCGCGTCGTCGAAGGCGTTGAAGCCGCATTCGTAGGCCGACAGCTTCTCCGGATCCGGATCGCGATAGGCGACGACGAAGGGTACGATCAGCAAGGCAAGCCCGATCACCGCCGCGATGGCGATGAAGATCACGAGCGGCAGATAGGCGGCCCATAATGCGTTTAGCTGCATGCGTTCATCTGCGTCCCTGCGTCGCGGGTCAGAATTGTGAGTATTACCAGCCCCGGAGAGCCGCTGTCCTTCCATTCCCATGAACCGGAAAGACGATGGAGGTCATGCCCGTTTCCAGGCAACTTGGCCGCGCAGCCGAGTCTTCTGCACCGGATTATGCCCGGAATTTGTGCGGAATCGCGGACGGCGTGCCACGCGGGTTGAGCCTTAGCGCAGCGCACAAAGGGTGGCAAGACAGCGGTTTGTGCGATTCTTGCAAACTCTTCCAGACTGGTCTGCAGATGTGCCGACCCCGACGATGCGCGCATCGCCCGCCGGCCGGACGAAACGAGGACGCCATCGGGGATTTCATGGACAATTTGTCCATCATGAACGCGTGAGGACGTAGAAGCACAGTCTTGCGGCAAAAGCTCTGGAATGTCACAAAGCGGCCCACAGTGATGGCAGCCCGATGTCCGGCATACGGCCGGGGCTGACACGCCAAAGTGAATAAAATGGGCCGCATGGCTCGGGTGGGAACAATTTCAAAGAGATGCTGTCTGCGCGACCGACCAGATCACGCTCTTTGCAAATGATGGCAACATATCGATGACAACTGCTGCTGAGACGTTTGAATCGGGCGTCGCCTCGTCCCCGAAACCGTCCCGCCTGCGCATGGACCGGGTGGTGATGGGTCTCGCGGTCCTGTCGCTCGTCATCCTGATCGTATTGCCGCTTGCTTCGCTGCTGCTCGGCAGCGTGCGCTCCGACGAGGGCTTCACATTCTCGAATTTCGAGGATGCGGTGAGCGGCCGGCTCTATGTCTCGGCCTTGCTCAACTCGCTGCAACTGGGGGCGTGGACTGCCTTCTTCAGCGTCGTCATCGGCGTTCCGCTCGCCTGGGCCGTCAGCCGGACGAACGTGCCGTACAAGGGCCTGATCCGGTTGACCGCGAACCTCTCCTACCTGTCGCCCCCCTTTCTCACCGCCATCGCCTTCGTCAACCTGTTCAGCCCCAATGCCGGCCTGATCAACGTGTTCTTCCGCGACGTGCTGGGGGTCCCCTGGCTCGGCTTCAACGTCTTCTCGATGCACGGCATGGTGCTCGTCACGGTCATGCACACATTTCCCTTCGTGTTCCTTTTGACGGAGAGCGCCCTGCAGGGGGTCGATGCCTCCTACGAGCAAGCCGCACAAATTCTCGGCGCCAGCAAATGGCGCACGGCCTTCGTCATCACCGCGCCGCTCGTCACCCCGGCAATTCTGTCCGGCGCGCTGATCGCGTTCGTGAATTCGATTGCGCTGTTCGGTTCGCAGGCAATCCTCGGCCTGCCCGCGCGCATCGTGACACTGCCGACACGGATTTATTCGTTGTTCAGCTATCCGCCGCAATACGGCCTCGCGTCCGCCCTGTCGCTGGTCTTCGTGGCAATCACCGTCGCGGCGCTGTTCTTCCAGCGCAGCTATCTGGCGCGGCGGCAATACATCACCCTCGGCGGCAAAGCTTCGCGGCCGCAACTGGTCGATCTCGGCATCGGGCGCTGGCTGCTCGTCGGCTTCGCCGTGCTGGTGTTCATCGTTTCGATCATCCTGCCCTATACGGCCCTGGTCGCCGTTTCGATCAGCAAGTCCTGGGGGCTTGAGTTCTGGAAGGGCCTCACCCTCGCCAACTACAAATTCGTGCTGATCGATTACGACGTGACGCAGCGCGCCATCATCAACAGCCTGATATTGGCGGTCGCCGCAGCGTCGCTCGCGGTGTTGATCGGCGCCATCATCGCCTGGATCGACCTGCGCACGAAGGTGCCCGGGCGCAAGTTCCTCGATTATGTCTCGCTGGTGCCCCTCGGCCTGCCAGGCATCGTGATGGCTGTCGCACTGATCCAATTCTGGCTGGCGATGCCGGTTCCGCTCTACGGCACGCTGACGATCCTGCTGCTGGCCTATGTGGCACGCTACATTCCACTCGGCGTGCGGGCCGCCAACGCGTCGCTGCGTCAACTCGATCCGACGCTGGAAGAGAGCGCCCGCATTCTCGGCGCGTCATGGGGAAAAACCATGCGCGAAGTGACGGTGCCGCTGACACGCCCCGGCCTGATGGCCGGTTGGCTGCTCATTTTCGTTCCGGCTATTCAGGAATTGAGCGCCTCCATCCTTCTGTTCTCCTCGAGTTCGATCACCCTCGCGGTCGCGGTCTACAATCTCTACGAAACCGGATACACCGAACCGGTCGCCGCGCTCGCCATCGTCAATGTCGTCATTATCGGTTTCGCCATGTGGCTCGCGAAAAAAATCGGCGGGACCCAGCATGCAGGCGAACGCGCCGTCACTGTGGGGAATTAAATGACTTCGGTCACGATCAATAACGTCTCGAAAAGCTACGGCGCCAAGTCCGACGTGCCCGCCGTCAGCGATCTCAATCTGAATATCCGCGACAACTCGTTTGTGACGCTGCTCGGCCCGAGCGGCTGCGGCAAGACGACGACGCTGCGGCTGATCGCCGGCTACATGTCGCCCGACACCGGCACGATTCATGTCGGCGACAAGCTCGTATCGTCGAAAGACAAGGTCATCCTGCCCGAACATCGCGGCATGGGCATGGTGTTCCAGAATTATGCCGTGTGGCCGCATAAAACCGTGTTCGAGAACGTCGTCTTCGGCCTGCGCATCCGCAAGGTGCCGACAGCGAAGGCGCGTGAAATGGTCGACACGACCCTGGCCCTGGTCGGCCTGACCGGCTACGAAAAACGCTTCCCCAGCGAATTGAGCGGCGGCCAGCAGCAGCGCGTGGCGCTCGCGCGCAGCATCGTCGTCGAACCGGAAATCCTGCTCCTCGACGAACCGCTGTCGAACCTCGACGCCAAGCTGCGCGAGCACATGCGCACCGAACTCAAGCAGATCCAGCGCCGCACCGGCATCACCTTCATCTACGTCACCCACGATCAGGCCGAGGCGCTGGCGCTGTCCGACCACATCGCCGTCATCAACAACGGCAAGCTGCAACAGTTCGGCACGCCGGAAGAGGTTTACAGCAGGCCCGCCAACCGCGTCGTCGCCGACTTCATGGGCAACGTGAATCTGGTTCGCGCCCGGATCATGAGCAACGCCAACGGCAAGAACACGATCCGCATCGGCGACAGCCTCGATATCGAAACGCCGGAAGCCGCGGCAAAGGGCCTGTCGACGCAAGGCGATGTCGACATCGCCGTGCGGCCCGAGGACATCATGCTGTCCGGCAGCGGTACGACGGCCGCGAACGCCACGGTCAAAGACCGGACCTTCCTCGGCAACTTCAATGAATATTACGTCGCCATCGCCGGCGGACCGGTGATGCGGGTGCAGACGCATCCGAAGCAGGTGTTCGAGGTCGGCAGTGCCGTCGGCATCACCGTCGACGGCTCGCATGTCAGCGTTTTTGCCCACGATCCGGCATCGAAAAAAATGGCCCACGCATCAGCATGATCCCGAAAAGCTGCCCTCGGATTTGATCCGCGGGTAGAACCGTTTTCGGACAAAATCATGCTGATGAACGAGAAGGCCGCTTCATCTCAGAGATAAAACAGGAGGACACGATGACACTACGAAGACAGGCGGGCATGCTGATGGCCTGCGTCGGCCTATCCGTTGCTCTCGTCACCGCCGCTGCCGCGCAGGACAAAGTCGATCTCGCCGCCGCCAAGAAGGAAGGCAAGGTCGTCTGGTACACCTCGACGCCGATCAAGACGGCGAACAAACTCGTTCAGATGTTCGAGGCCAAGACTGGCGTGAAGGTCGAGTTGTTCCGTTCCGGCGGATCCGCGATCCTGAGCCGCTTCATGCAAGAGTTGCAGGCAAAGCGCATCGCATGCGATCTGCTCACCACGTCCGATCCGGCTGCCGCCGGCGACATGGCGCGCAAGGGTATCCTCGTTCCCTTCAAGCCTGACGGCTTCGACAAGCTGCCTGAGCCAGCCAGGGACGCCGATGGAAACTGGGTCGCGCAGCGCCTGAATATGATGACGTTGTTCGTACGCGACGACAAACTCAAGGAGGCCGATGCGCCGAAGGCTTGGACCGACGCCACCAACCCGAAGTTCAAGGGCAAGATGGTGATGTCGGATCCCTCCTTCACGTCGCTGCAGTTGATGGTCGTGTCGACGCTCTCGCGCAAGCTCGGCTGGAAGTACTACGAGGACGTCCGCAAGAACGACGTGATGATCGTTAAGGGCAACGAACAGCTCGTGGACAACCTCAAGAGCGGCGAACGCCTGATCGCGCTTGGCGGACTGGACTCTTATGCTGCCAGCGCGCGCAAGGATGGACATCCCATCGCCACCGTTTATCCGACCGACGGCACCTTCATCATCCCCTCGCCGACGGCCGTGATCAAAGGCTCGCCGCATCCCAACGCCGCCAAGTTGCTGGCGGAATTCATGATCAGCCCGGAAGCGCAGAAGCTGTTCCCCGTCGATGGCGGCTATGCCGCGCGCACCGACGTCGATCCGCCGAAAGGCAATCCAAAACTCGCTGACGTGAAATCGATCCCGATCGATTACGTTCAGGTGGGCAAGGATTCCGCGACCGTCAAACGCAAGTTCAACGAAATCTTCCAGTAGATTTCACACCACACTCAAGGCAATCAAGGCATGCTCCGCATAACGCGGGGCATGCCGCTTTCTTTCCGAGGAGAAGACGAATGACCGCGATACCGCCCGTCGTGTCCGGCGACGCCATCAAAGGCGAGGAGCACTGGACCAAGAAGGAAGACGCCGACATCTTTCTCTGGAACAAATGCGCCGTCGATCCCGCCAAGGCGGTCGGAACGATCCTGTTCGTGCATGGCTCATCGATGGCGTCGCAGCCGACCTTCGACCTGCAGGTGCCGGGACGGCCGGACTCCTCGGCGATGGACTGGTTCGCCAAGCGCGGCTTCGACACCTGGTGCGTGGACATGGAGGGCTATGGCCGCTCGACCAAGGATCGCGACAACAACGCCGACATCTCGCGCGGCGCCGACGACTGCAAGGTCGCGGCCGAACACATCCGCAAACATCGCGGCAAGGACACCAGGCTGCTCACCTATGGCATTTCGTCGGGCGCATTGCGCGCCGCGCTGTTTGCCCAGCGCAATCCCGATTATGTCGCCCGCCTCGCGCTCGATGCCATGGTTTGGACCGGCGAAGGCAGCCACACGCTCGCAGACCGCAAGAAGAAGCTGCCGGAATTTCTGGCCAAGAACCGCCGGCCGGTCGATCGCGCCTTCGTGCATTCGATCTTCAGTCGCGACCATCCCGGAACGGCGGACGACAAAACCATCGAAGCCTTCGCCGACGCCATTCTCTCGCTCGACGATTCACTGCCGACCGGCACCTATGTCGATATGTGCGCGAACCTGCCGCTGGTCGATCCGGCGAAAATCACCGTGCCGACAGCGATCCTGCGCGGCCAGTGGGACGGCATTGCGAGTTTTGACGACCTGATGAAGTTCTTCGAAGCGCTGGCCAATCCGGACAAGCAGTTCACGGTGATGGCCGGTATCTCGCACGCGAGCTTCCAGCAGAAGAACTACATGATGGTCTATCACATCCTGTGGAGCTATTTCACCCAGCCGGCCCCGGTCTATCGCGGCTGAGCTTCTGCTCGAACAAGACGAGCACACAGCAAAATGCGCGGGTCAAAGCCCGCGCATTTATTTTTGTATCGACACGGAATGCGTTTTGATTACGCGCCGTTGAGGAACTGCCGCGGGTCGACCGGCGTCGATCCCTTGCGGATTTCGAAGTGCAGTTGCGGCGAGGTGACGTTTCCGGTCTGGCCGGCCTTGGCAATGACCTGTCCGCGCTTGATCGCTTCGCCGCGCTTGACCAGTAATTCGCTGGCATGGGCGTAAGCCGTCACATAACCGTTCGGATGGCGGATGAGGACGAGATTGCCGTAGCCCTTCAGTTCGTTCCCTGAATAGGCGACCACACCGTCATCGGCGGCCTTCACCGGCGTGCCTTCCGGCACGGCGAGATTGATGCCGTCGTTCTGGGCACCGTTCGGCTTGGGGCCAAAGCCGGCGATGATCCGGCCGCGGACCGGCCAGCGGAAGGCCGGCGTGGCGTTGGTAACATCTTTTTCCTTCGCCCCATGCTCGACCTTCGGCGTCTCAGTCGCCGGCGTCAGCATGCGCGCGCTCTCCGCGGGCGCCACCGATGCGACCTTGGCCGGCTCATGCGCCGGTGCGGTCGGGATGGCGGCAGCCGTGGCCGTATGAGCCGGAATGGTCAGGCGGGTGCCCGGATGCAGCCGCGCATGCACGTCGAGATTGTTGGCACGGGCCAGATCGTTGACCGAAACCCGGCTGCGATGGGCGATCTTGGCGAGCGTGTCGCCCTGCCCGACGATCATCGCACCGCCAGCGGCGGCTTGTGTGGCGGGCGCGGTCACCCGCGGCGCGACCGGCTCCCGACGCGCGACCGGAACCGGTCCGGCCGCACTGGCAACCTGCTTCACCGACGCGGTTTCGCGACCGAATTGCGGGATGACCAGACGCTGGCCGACGCGGATCGACGGCGTCGACAGATGATTGGCCTGAAGGATGGCTGAGGCTGGCACGTGATGCTGGCGCGAGAGGCTCGACAGCGTCTCGCCGTGCTTGACCACGATGGTGTTGCCGCCCTTCATCTGCCAGTTGGCGGCAGGCGCCCGCGACGGCAGGGCCGCTTCGGCGGTATGGCGCGGCGCCGGGTAAGACGATTGCGAGGGGTAGGATGACGAAGGCGGCGGAAGCGCACTGCCCTGCATCTGCGGCATGGGGTGGCTTTCGACCCGACCGACGGGAGCCGCTGCGGCCACCGACGGGCGCGACTGCGGCAGCGAGCCGGTCGCCTCGGGCTGGCCGGTCCCTGACGAAAACGGATTTTCGTTAAAGCGGCTTGTGTCGGAACTGCATCCGGCGGCGCCGAAAGCCAGGGCGACGACGAGGATGCGGGGGCTCAAAACGAAGCGGTATAATTCAACGCGCGACAGCATTGTTTACTCACTCGAAACGCGACACATCAACACGGTGAACAGAGTTAACACCCGTGGAGTAAACAAGGCTTTAAGCAAGCAACACTTGCGCAACCTTAATTTCAAATTCCAGGATTGCGTAGATTTGCGCGGGAACCCAAGCTGCGGCATCGCGTGCGACATGGGCTGCGACAGGCCTGCGGCCTAGAGTTCGCGCGCCTGCCCCGGCAACAACGGCACAAAGCGCACCGCCAGCAATGTCTCGCGCGCGAAATTCTCGCCCGAGCGTGTGAGCTTGACGAGATGCTGCACGTCATCCTGCGGACCGAGCGGGAGGATCATGATGCCGCCGTCGGCAAGTTGCGCGGCCAGCGCTTCCGGCACCGTCTGCGCCGCGGCGGTGACGAGGATGCGATCATAGGGCGCGTGGTCCGCGCAACCCGCGATCCCGTCGCCGACGACGAACGTGACGTTCTCGCATCCCAGATCGCCAAGCCGCTTGCGCGCGCCATCCGACAAGGTGCGATAGCGTTCGACGGTGACGACACTGCTTGCAAGGTGCGAGAGGATGGCCGTCTGATAACCGGAGCCGGTACCGATCTCGAGCACGCGCAGGTTTGGCGCGAGACGCAAATGCTCCGTCATGTAGGCCACGACATAAGGCTGGCTGATGGTCTGGCCGCAGTCTATCGGAAGCGCGCGATCCGCATGCGCATAGGCGGCATCGTCACGCGACACGAACGCATCGCGCGGTACGGCGTCCATCGCACGCAACACCGCCCGGTCGCTGATTCCGCGACGCCGCAACAGCAGCATGAATTCCATGCGCTCGGTTACGACGATGCCATTGTCCTCGTTCGTCATGCTGGCGCAAATCCAATTGCAGGCAGGGCTGCAAATCTTGATGCAAGTCCAGTCGATCGCCCCATGCCATCACCCAGGCCGATCGTCCCGTTCATTCGCATATTCTCCTTTAGGATGAGAGCCGAAACAAAATCGGTGTGCGATCTTACGCAGGATGACGCCCCTTTGTCGGTAAGATCGGGTGCCTTCCGTCCTGATTTTTTCTTTGCACCCAGACGTTTTATCGTCACGCGGTCGCATAACACCAGTTGCCTCGCAGCGCGGGAACTGCTCTGTAGCAAAACGCTGATTGGCGCAGTTCAAGGGGCGGAAAGAAAGACTTGGCGATGTCTGACGGGGGCACGACTCAATTGTCCACTAGTGCACGTATTCTTGTCGTCGAGGACGAGTTTCTTATCCGCATGCTTCTGGAGGAAATGCTCACCGACCTCGGCCATAGCGTGGCCGGCGAGGCCGGTAGCCTCGAGGACGCCTTGGCCCGGGCCAAGGACTGCGATTGCGACGCCGCCATGCTCGACGTCAATCTTGACGGGGCGGAGGTTTTTCCGGTCGCCGACATCCTCGCCAAACGCGAAATCCCCTTCGTCTTCGTGACCGGATACGGCGACCTGACTTTGCCCGCGGGCTACGAGAACCGGCCCACGCTGCAAAAGCCGTTTCAGGTCGAGGAACTGAACAAGGCCCTCGCCCGCCTGATCGCCGAGAAATCCTGAGCCGGTCTCGTTTTCGTGCCCGCCGCCGGTCACGACCGCTGACGACGCACCGCCGGTTCGTGGAAAATATCGACCAGGCGCGTCATGAACGGCTCGTCGGTCAGGTCGAGGCGCAGCGGTGTGATCGAGACGCGATTGTCCTCCAGTACCGCCAGATCGCTGTTGGGAATGTAGCCTTTGCGCGGCCCACGCTGGAACGCGATCCAGTAATAGGGATTGCCGCGGCCGTCGTGTCGCGCGTCGATGCCGAGTAATTCCTGGTCGCGCTTGCCCTGCGTCGCCACCGCGATGCTTTTGACCTGATTGGGCTGGCAGGCCGGAAAATTCACATTGACCAGGGTGTCGCGCGGCATGCCCTCCTTGAGCACGCGCTGGATGATGTCCGGCGCAAAGGCGATGGCGGTCTCCCAATGCGGCTTCGACCCGCCGCCGGCGAGGTGGCAGGCCTGCGAGAGCGCGAATGACGGAATGCCGAGCACCGTGCCTTCCATGGCGGCGGCAATCGTTCCCGAATAGGTCACGTCCTCGGCAGCGTTGCGGCCGCGATTAACCCCGGACAACACGAGATCGGGCGGCCGGTCCTTGATGATGTGGCGCGTGCCCATGATGACGCAGTCGGTCGGCGTGCCGCGCACGGCAAAACGCCGTTCGTCGATGCGGCGCAGACGCAGCGGATCGTTGAGCGACAGCGAATGCGAGACGCCGGACTGATCGTATTCCGGCGCGACCACCCAGACGTCGTCGGACAGTTGCGCCGCGATCTCTTCAAGCACGCCGAGGCCGGGAGCGTGAATGCCGTCGTCATTGGTGACGAGAATGCGCATCACGCTACCCGCTCGATGGTTTTCAGGCCGCCCATGTAGGGCTGCAAGACATCGGGCACGGCGATGGCGCCATTCTCCTGCTGGTAGGTTTCCATCACCGCGACGAGCGCGCGGCCGACGGCGACGCCCGAGCCGTTGAGCGTATGCACCGGCGCCACCGCGCGCTCCTTGCCGCGATAGCGCGCGTTCATGCGCCGCGCCTGGAAATCGCCGCACACCGAGCAGGATGAAATCTCGCGATACATGTTCTGGCCCGGCAGCCAGACCTCGATGTCGTAGGTCTTGCGCGAAGCAAAGCTCATGTCGCCGGTGCAAAGCGTGACGACGCGATAATGCAGATCGAGGCGGCGCAACACTTCCTCGGCGCAGGCAAGCATGCGCTCGTGCTCGTCGGCGCTTTGCTCCGGCGTGGTGATCGAGACGAGTTCGACTTTTGTGAACTGATGCTGGCGTATCATGCCGCGCGTATCGCGTCCCGCCGCTCCCGCTTCGGCGCGAAAGCACGGTGTGCAAGCCGTGAACCGCATTGGCAATTCGGCCTCATCGACGATCGACTCGCGCACGAGATTGGTCAGCGGCACTTCGGCGGTGGGGATG
>Ga0310811_10001572_pt1 | contig 28448 bp, 37 predicted proteins | sample YCmetagenome_FD_207642 | JGI IMG/M metagenome (GOLD analysis project Ga0310811, IMG submission 207642) | Soil microbial communities from experimental microcosm in Duke University, North Carolina, United States - YC | ecosystem: Engineered > Artificial ecosystem > Soil microcosm > Unclassified ... | reverse complement strand
TGGCGGCCGGCCTCGGCCAGGATGTCTTGGAGGCGCTGGGTGTTCTGGGGTGTCTGGATGTTTTGCGCGCTCAGTGCGCCGCGCGATCGCGCCCCCGCCGGCGGCACCACGGGGGCTTCATTGCCCACGCGACCCTGCGCCATCTCGCGCAGATCACCGCGCGTGACGCCGAACAAGCGCTGCATCGCCGGGTCTTCCTGTCCGACCCGAGACGCCGCCTCCTCCGCAATGGTACGCGGGTTGCGGTAGACACCCGGGAACATCATCCGGTATGGATCCGCAACCGTCTGGATCTTCGGGTTCGGCGGGTTCTCGACCCCCTTGTTGATGATGCGACTTCCGCCGGGCGTGAACTCCGGCTCGGCGTAGGTTCGACCATGGCGCATGGCAGCGCCAGCTTCATCCGCAAAACGTGACACTGCGCCGCGCAGGCTACCGCCCCCGACTGTCGCCGCGGTCGTTCCGATGCTGATTGCGCGATCGAGATCCTGCTGGGTGATGTTGAAGCGAGGATCAGCTGTCTTGAACAGGACCGGACTGTCATCAGAGCTGCGCGCGACGTTCATCGGCTGAACATCATCTTCCTCGGCCTGCTCTCCCGGCGACAGAACGCCAAAGGCCGCGCCGCCGCCTGCGCGCGCAATCCGCACGGCTCTCTCGACCGCGCCGCCATTGCGGTATCTGCGGTGAATCTGCAGCGGCTCATCTCCGAACATGACGTAGTTGCGGGTGCCGCGGCCCACGCCGCGCGACTGAGAATCAAGGTACTGCAGCCCGGGGATGTCCATCGCCCGCAGACGACGCGAAGCATTCACCGCGCCCTCGTTCGGGTTGCCCGCCGGAAGGCCGGTGCGCTTGTAGATCTCGCCCCCCGTGAACGGCGCCGGACCAGCCTGTTGCAGCATCAGCCGCTGGCCTTCGAGCGCCTGCATCTTCTGCTTGGTGAATGGGCGATACCATTTGCCGGTACCGCTGCCACCTTTATCGAGCAGCCGGTCGATCGCCTCAAGCTGTTCCTTGATGCTCTGCTCCATTACCGGGCCGGTGCGGCCCTGCACATGCGGTGACTGGTTGGCGAAAGTTTGGTCGTAGTCGAGAAGATGCTCCGGGTTCACGTTCATGCCGACCTGATACAGGTGGCCACGCGAGCGCTGCGGATCGCCGAGATAGCGCATGCGACGATCGTACTCGTCGATCATGTTCGTGGTGGCTTTGTCGGTGTTGCCGCTGGCGATCAGCTTGTTGCGCTCGTCGGCATACTTTGCCGCGAGTTTGCCGGCATCACCACCGTAATCCGACAGGTGAGACCCGACGACGTGGCCAACTTCGTTCAGCCCGTACTTGTTGAGCAACGGATCCTGGCGCGTCGCCAGCTGATGACGATACCACTCGCTAACAGGCTCATTGCCGGCGAAGTAGAGCCCGTGGCCGTAGGCCTGATTGTTTTCACCCGTGCCGATCTTGGAGATGTCGAAGCGGTCGAACGAGTGCGGCGTGCCATGGTAAACCATGATCGGCGCCGGCGAATTGCGGTCGCGCATCGTCCACTCGGGCAGCAGGCCGACCTTCTGATCTGCATAGGTCGTGTTGGCTGCGCTGGCCTTCCGGTTCGCCTCGCCGTGCGGACCGTAATTCACCCAGCTATTCTGGCCGCGCGTCTCGGTCGTCATCGCCGGACGAGCAATGTCGCTGTACATCTGCGCGTGCGTGCGCCACGCATTGTCCTCGCCGGCCGCGCGGAAGCCGTGGCCTTCCTTCAGGTGCCCGAAGTAGTCGTGGACGATGCGGAACATGTCGTTGGCGAGCAACTGGTGGTCGCCGATCTTCTCGCCGGTGTTGCGCAACATCGGATTGTCGGAGATCTTGTTGACCGTACCGAACCCCTGCTCAGTCGGGAAAAACCACAGATGATTGTTTTCCGCGACGTCCTTCGCAGCCAGCCTAGGGTTCGCCGCGTACGGGTCTGGCATATCTGGCGGGATCGGCTCGATCTTGAGGCCGGTCTTTTTGATCGCCTGATACTGGTCCGCTGTCTCCTTGATCAGAGCATCATAGGACGCCCGCGTAGCCGGGTCGTTCGGGGTGTGCTGCATCTCCTCGTAGGCCTGTGCAATAGCCTTGGAGTGCTCTGGATCAAGCGGATGATAGCGCGTCGGTGGCGTGTAGGGACGGTCTGGGTGGTGCGTCCGCATGTAGTCTTCGGCGACGTCGTGAATCTTCCCGATGGGGCCCGGGACGAAATGCTCATCGCCGATTTTGAGAGGGCCAGGAAGGCCCTCTAGCGGCTGGCGGGCTCCGGCCCACCGCGCTGCCGTTGCCTGTGCTTGCTGTAGGCCCGCATTTCCTCCCGGCCCTCCTCCTCCGGATCCCACTCCTTCGGGGTTGGCGGCTGCGGCTGGTCCGTTGGCATCGGCCGACGTGGTTGCTGGGTCATGAGATGCTCCAATCAATTGCTTTTCGGCAGGAATGTCTTCGGTCGAGCGCGGGAACGATGCTTGGCGCTGCTCCGGAGCCATATCGCGCCGCGCCTGGACGTTGCGCGCCTCGACCTCGCCCGCGACCCGACGATAGGCGTTATAGGGGTCTCGCTCGATTTGCGCCAGTTCTTCCGGCGTCATTTGCGCGACCAGAGCCCGAGCGGCCGGGTGCGGATCTCTCCCCGTGGCCTTCTTGAACTCGAAGCCGGACCCCAACTCAGCCAGCAACCGTGCATCCTCACCGACTTGGGTGAGGGTCTGCATCGCCTCTGGTGATGATCCCGGCGCAAACCCCTCGCGCTGCTGAACCGCGTGCTGCAATTCGTGCAGCATGGTGGAGCGCGTTCGCTTCATGTTGTCGCCGTAACGATCTGGCGGCGTGTTGAGGCCGATTTGCTCCTCCGGTGGAGGGATCAGGTCGCCCGGTGCCTCTACTCCAGGCTTCCGGTAATAGCCGTTCATGTCAGTGAGCGGGCCAAAACGCAGATCGGTCTGCGCCAAATCCGGATAGGCGGCATAGAGATCCGGGTGGTTGTAGGCCTCGCCAGTCTTCACGGTGCGCGGGTTGACAATGTCGTAATTGTCGATCGTGGACCGGGTGGTCGGCCGAAAGAAACCGCTAGCCTGATCCGGGATCTCAAACCGCCACTGCCCGTCGGCTCCTTGGAACCAGCCGGTCTGGGCATGGATCTGCTCCGGCGCCGCGCCGGCGGCGTGCATTTCCTCCGCTCGTGCCAGGGCGGCATGATCTGCCGTTTTGGCGAGGCGTCCACCAAAGATGCCAGCGGCACCCACCTGCGCGAACGGCATCCCGGTGCCCATCAGATTCATGGCCGTCTCTACCGCCGGGGCCGGGTCATATTCACCCGTCTCCACCATGCGCTGGGAGGCCTCCAGAGCGCGCCGCGGCAGGGTGGCCATACTGGTCAACCCGGAGATAATTGGCTCATGGGCGGCCGTCGTAGCCGGATCCTGATAGGCTTCAGGCAGTGCTCCTCCTACGCCGCTGTAATCGAATGCACCGCGAGGCTCATCGGTAGGCGGCGGCAGGCGGTCCTGCTGACCTCGGAGCAGGTTCCTGGCTCGCGCGGCAAGGTCATCAGCCGTCTCGCGGTATGGCTCCCCGGTGAAGCGATCGTCGAACGACACCTCGCCGCCATCGGCGCGGTTGCGGCGCGCGACATCCAGCGCAATGGCGACAGCTTGTCGCTGCGGCTTGCCCGCCGCTATCTCGGTTCGGATATTGCTGGAGATCGCCGCGCGAGAGGAGCCCTTTTTGAGCGGCATTTAGGCCTCCAGATGTCGCCAGTTCGTTCGGTTCTTGATGAGATAAACCGTAGCATCGCTCACGCCATATTCTAGCGCAATCTCCTGCGGTCGACGGAGGTCTCGCAAAACCGACATGGCTTGTTCATCGGTTAGCTTGGCGTTGCCGTGCCTCTCACCGCGCTGGTGGGTGCCGTGAATTACCTTGTCGGCGAAGTTGCCAACTCGGGTGTCGTACCTCAGATTCGATAGGCGATTGTTATGGTGCCTGCCATCATCATGACACACCTCCCAATCTGGATCGAGCTTAGGGCCAACGAAGGCATACATGACCAGCCACTGGATGTTTTGCCGCAGCCTCACTCCGTCGCGGAATAGCGTGACGCACAAATATGGACCCCACGCGCTCCCGTTGAGCATCTTTTCCGGCACCGTGCGGGTGCCACCGTCTTTAGACGGGCAGGTGCGATCGACCGACTTAACACGGCCGAGATCGCTTACCTCATACAGCCCTTCGAAACCAACAACTGGAAGCCATCGCTCAGTCATAGTAGGCGACTTTTACGGACTGGCCATTCGGCAGCGTCATTGTCACGAATCCCACCGGGTTGGCGGGAAGCGTCGCTGCGCCCCCGGTCGCCGAGCCGCTGGTGCCGCCGAGGAAGCCAAAGGCCTTCTGCAGCACCTGGACGATCAGGCCGAGGTTCTTGACGCCTTCGATTTGCGTCGAGTTGATGGTGTCGAGATCAGCGGCGGCCATTACCCGTTCCTTCCCATCGGGGCATATCGGTACCGGATATAGCCCAGACGGGAGAAACTACCAAGATCGTCGCCGGAGATGGTGACACTGACGAGGGCGCCACGGAATCTGGTGGTGATGAATTTGGTCGCCTGCGTCACGGTATAGGGACCGTAGACGCGCGGGGTGTCACCAGGGAAGTTCGTGACGTTGAACGTCATCTGGATCTGCGCAGATCCGGCCTGCCCGATCTCTCCCCATTTGAAGTCCGGAAGCCAGCGATCAACGAACACGTAATCCTGACCTTCAGCCAGCTTGAAGAAGCCGGTGGAATAGGACCACGCCATGGGTTGTCCGGCCGCATCGTTGGTGGTCTCGTGCTGATAAATCACGCTGGCCGGGCTTGCACCGATCGGTGGCCCAAACACGTTCTGGTCGATCCACGCCGATCGCGGCAGGTAGCCGTAGTCCCACGGCGCGCCCGGCTCGGTGATGTTGTATTTGACGTAGGCGTCGTTCTCGCCGTTCGGGCTCGACGTCGTAGTGAAAAAATATCCGGCCTCGTTGAACGGCGTGTTCGGCATCGCGCGCACGTTCTTCAACTTCGTGGTATCGATCTGCTGGAACACGAAGTCCCATACCGGGCACGGCACCACCTCCACGCCGGAGCCGGCATAGCGATAGAAGTTCGACGTCCCCATCCAATGCACGCCGCCGCGCAGCTGCTGTACCGCATGGGACGACGCAGCTCCGGCCCCCGCACCGATTTTATTGAACCCGTAGACGTTCGGGAATCCGATGAAGTTCATGATCCAGAGGTCGAGATCGGTCCAGATCAGGTTCTGGTTCGAAACCGCCATGCCGGCGACGATGCGCGATCCGATCGGAATGCGGAAATTGCGCGCCAAATTGGTGTCGGTTGGCGTCCAATCGAAGAAGTTGCCGCTGTCGCACCACTGAACCAGCATGGGATCCTGGAGCACGCCGATCTGCTCGGTGATCGTCGATCCGTAGGCCACGACGATCTGCGCCGACGTCGAAACAAACATGCCGGAATTGTAGATCGGGCCAGAGGAGATCAGGCTGGCATTCAGAAATCCTCCGGTCGGATCCCAGTAATAGATGCCACCGTCTTCCGGACACGCGAGCAGGATCTGCCCCCAATTGTCTGTAGTCCAATCGGACGCTGAGATCGGGTTTCCCTGTTGCACCGATTGCGCCACGCCCGTGCCGTAGCCGCCAAGGCCATAGCCACCGAGGCCGTAGCCAACCCCGCCAGGGGGCGGCCCGAGCGCGATGTAATAGACCAACTCGGCATTGCCGCCATTCATCGACACCGATCCGGCGCCGGTCGCTTGCGCTGCGGTCTGGATGACAAAATTGTTGGCGTCGACAATCGACACCGCGGTGTACAGACCATCGATCGTGATGCCGTTCACCACCGTAGGAATCGGGAAGACGATGGTATTGGCGGGAGCGGCGCCCAAGCCGTGAGAGTCCAACTGCACCGAGACGTTGGCGCTTCCTGTAACCGTGGTGAACACCGGAACGGCACCACCGTTGGCAACTGCGGCCGTAGCGTTCATAGCCGCCGTGATGCGATAGCTGTTAGCACCTGTGACGCTATCGATCGGGTACAGCCCAGCGAGAACGATACCGCCAACTGACACCGGCGTATTGAAAAAAACCGAATCGAAGGTTGTGACGTTCGTAATGTTTGCGTCCGTCACCTGCACCGACGGAGACCCGAGCGTGGTCGTGAAGTTTGGCGCAAAATCCGACAACAGGGTTTGCGGCGTCAGGTTCACCAAGACAGACCCGGCAATCGCCGACAGTTGCGTCGTGGTCCCGACGGCAAGTCGGTTGGCTTGGTTCAGATCCTCCCATGCATGGAGATCGCGCGGCACGCCACCGACCGCGAACGGATAGAAGTTAGCCCATCCACCGTACTTCTGGACAAGGCCGTCCCGGTAGCGGATGAGTTGGCTGGACACCACACCAGCCTCATTGAGCGTCGGCGTACGCTCAACATTGACGCCTGGGATCAGCTTCACACCACCGAATGGCATATCAGAACGCCCTGATCACAGGGATGCCGGTGACAATGGACGGCTGCACGTTGGGGTGAGCGCCACCTCCTGCCGGATTGATGGTGATGTTGGTGGTGTTGGTGGTCACCGTATAATTGAAGGTCGTGTTGTTCGACGATCCTCCCAACGGGATGATGGCTCCGGCCGACGAAATACCGAGCACGGAGGACACCCCGTGGGTGTGGCCAGGATCCGTATAAGGGATATTGCTGGGCAATTGGGCTGCTGTGAGCGCAACACTTTGCTGATCTAGCGTCGCTCCGATGGTTTGACCGTTAAGACCGCAGCCGGCGACGGTAATGCGCGTTCCGGTCTTGTCATAGGGCAGCGCCACCCGGCCACTTTGGTCGGGGACAGCAAACGTCGTTATACCGTTACCGCCGAACTTGCCCAGCAGGCGCTGGCCCAAATATGGATAGTCCGAAAAATTATAGACCGACCCATCGCACAGCAGGTATGGAGGTTTGGTGCAGGCAGCAACCCATGCCGGCATCGCCGTGAGACCGGCCCACATCTCGATCTGCCCGACACGCCCACCCAAATCCACGAACCGCACGTTCGAGCCGTCGTTGTAGATAGTCTGCCGTTCACCCTGGTCGACGGCGACGACCTCGGTCGCCGCCACAGCGCCGCGAAACGACAGGATGAAATTGTTCGTGGTCAGGTTCTCGATCACGTAGACGCCCGGCAACGGCAGCGTGACCGGTACATTCCCAGTCATGGCGCCGGTGAAGCGCAGCACCCTATTTTGCGCCTCCGTCGGCCCCGGCGATGGCGTCGCGGTAAAGCCTGCAGGAGAAGTCAACGTCACGGGCGAGTTGGTCACAGCAACGGTCTGAATGCCACCAATGTAGCCATCGATAACCACCATGTTGGGGTTGACGTCGTTCTGCCCCCACAGGTCAACGTCAGCACCGGTGAGCGGGACGATGATTCCGACGTTGACGGTTTGCGGATTGACCACTTCCTAGCCCCTTCATGTGCGCGGCGGCGTCGCGATCGGATCTGGCGACTTCGATGACCATCCCTGCGAACCGAACTTCTTTCTGATCTCCTCCACCTTAGCCGAATCGATCAGCTTTTGCACATGGCTCTCCCACGTCACGGCCTGCTGCGGGTTATCCCCCATCGACGAGAAGTTTTGCTGGTAGCCGGCCGAGAATACCAGCGCCGCAGCTAGGAAGACATCCGGGAGATACTGCGACAGGAAGGTGGTCTGGTTGGTCGCCGAGAGCGGCTCGGGGCGAATGGTGCCAACCACTTCAATAGTGTACCCGGCATCGGGCCACGGACCTACTATCCAATTCTGCTGGCTAACCGGGGCAAAATACTGCGGCACACCATGCCCGGCCACGCTGGAATAGACTGCGTCCAAGAACTCCTTTGACGCCGGAAGCAGTGGCACCCGCGTTCCCAATTCAGGGTTGGTGACGGTTGCCGGCGTGATCACGTTGAACTCCTCCACCACAACGAAGTTTCCGTTCGGTGTCGTGGTGGGAAGCGTGAACTGTCGGCTCCCCGTCGTCAGTAGACCAGCGGCGGTCACCATCGTCGACAGCAGATCCAGCTCGCGATAGATCCTTTGCTCGGCATCGTCGATGATGTTCGGCAGCGCCGCGACATAGCCAACGTCCGTGACGTCGGTGGAAATCATATTCGCCAGGGACGTGACGAAGGTGTTGTACGTGAGCCCGACCATAACGACCTCTACGGAAAAACGTAGGAGAAGATTGCTACACCCGAACCTCCGGCGGCTCCAGCGTGACCGGTCCCGTTAAACCCGCCGCCACCGCCTCCACCACATAGGTTTGCTGTGCCTGCATTGGGGCCTGACGACCCATCCGACGCGCCACCATTGCCGCCGCCTCCCGTTCCTCCGACCCCGCCGGCCTGAAGGCCTCCGGCATCGAGGCGGCCGCCGCCACCGCCGCCGCCGCCGTAGGTTACGCTCGCCCCGCTGATCGAACTTGCGACCCCGTTGCCTCCGTTGGCTCCGACCTCACTTGTCCCTGAAGCTGCGTTTGCGCCCAAACCAGAAGCACCACCGCCGCCGCTGGCACCTGATGGATTGGCGGCGTTAGTGCCGCCAGCAAACCCGGAGCCATTGCCCGTGCCTGCGGCTGAACTATTGGCGCCACCGCCGCCGTTGCCGTTCGTAGCGGCGCCGTTTCCAGCTACTGCACTGGCGCCCCCATTTCCGGAGCCGCCGCCACCACCGCCCGCCGTAGCAAGCGCACCAAGGACGGTATTTTGCCCGTTGCCGCCACTGCCCGACGTGCTGTTGACATTAGGTCCGGCTGTGCCACCAGCACCGACAGTGACCGAGGTGCTCCCTGCTGACAGACTTGTGGATCCGGTGACAACACCACCGCCGCCACCGCCGCCGCCAAGAAAGCCTCCTCCACCTCCCCCACCACCACAGCCAAGGTAACTGACTGTTTTGCTGCCGGGGCCACTGCAAACAAGCGTGCCGCCGGATGTGAATGTGTGAATGCGGTTTCCGCCGCTATTCGTGATCGTGCCACCGGTGCAGGAAAAAACCGTAGACGACTGCAGTCCGAGAACCGGTAGAACGGTCGTTGCACTAACGCGGTCGATTCGAACCGGCGAGATCGCTACGAGCGCCGCAGTAACATAGATGCAAAGACGGTACAGAAAATTCATCTACGGACCCGCCAGTTCAGCGTCAGAGCGCTGGGTGTAATCGAACTTGCTGTTAGGTTGCACTGCTTCACGTTCACGGTGTTTGCTGTTGGGTAAATCACCAAGGTCAACATCGCGCTCGAAGTGTAGCCGGTCACGGCAGTCGGATCGGTGTTAAATCCAACGTCGATTACGTCGGTCGTCGCAATGCCCGTACCGGCAGCTGTAGCAGCCGTGCCGCAAGCCCCGGAGGCGATCAGGCTGGTGCCGAGGGCGATCGTGCCATTCGCGATGATCAGCGGAAAGCCGTTGACGGATCCGCTTGCAGTGCCCAATGCCGTGGCGACGTTGGTTCCAAAGGCGGTGCCGGCCAAAGGCCCATTGATAGAAACGCCGCCTGTGGAGACGTTGGCAAGCACGAGCTGACCGGAGCCCTTGGCGTTGATCGCACCAGTCTCGTTGGTCCCGGAGGAAATGACGCTCAGACCAACAGCCGCGCCAGCTGCATTGCCAAACACTTTCCAGCCGGTCGCCACAGATGCGGTCGAAGCATCGACTTGGAATACAGGATTGGTTGCGCCGTTTGCGCCTACAGTGAATGCTGACGCATTGGTCGATTGAACAACAGACGTTCCGTTCACCGCGAGAGCATTGGTGCCAATAGTGGCGCCGCCCAACGCCAAGCTCGTGGCTGTAGCGACACCGAGTGCCGGCGTCACCAGGGATGGCGATGTCGACAGCACCATGGACCCGGTACCGGTGACCGAGTTGGCAAGCGTCACCCCGCCGTAGGTGAGAGCGCTCCCGACCAGAACGCCGCCGCCACCGTTGCCAATTTGGGTTTGTCCGGTAGAACTCCCGGAGATGAAAACACCGCCCGAGCCCTTGGCGTTGACGGACAGGCTTTCGTTCGTGCCCGAGGAGATCGCTGCCACCGCCACGCCGCCCGCGGCCGCGGCCCCCTTGATCGATAGACCGGTCGCCACAGATGCGGTCGAAGCATCGACCTGAAGCACAGGATTGGTCGCCCCGTTGGCGCCGACAGCAAGTGCCGATGCCGAGGTTGAGGTGATCGCCACCGGCCCGGTGATCGCCGGGATGGCGACCGTCGGCAGCGTGGTCGACAGCGATGGCACACCAGATCCGTTGGTGACAAGGACACTGCTGTTGGCCGTCGCAAGTCCCGTGACAGTGTTGGCCGCCGACGAGAACAGGATCTGGTTGATCGTGGTGGTCGCCGGCCACGTTGCGGTCGACCACGCCGGGGCGCCCGAGGCGCCGGACTGCAGCATCTGCCGGGCCGTAGCGGTGCCACCGAGGATGGCGAGGTTAGTAGCACCCGAATAGACGATGCCGCCGTTAGATGCCGTGAGCGTCGTATAGGGCGCGTTGATCGAGACGACACCGCCGGCCGAGACCGAGATCGGAGCCGTTCCGGTGATCGCACCTCCACCTGATGACGTCACGCAGGTGGGACACGTCAGGCCACCGGCCACAGGATCCAATACGAGAGGCGTGGAGGCGCTGGACGCGAGCGTTCCGGCTCCAGTGGGTAAAAGTACGACGGCGCTCCCTGCCGCCGCCTGGGCGCGCAGAATGGCCGTTCCAGAGGTCGCCCCAGCCAACCCGACCTGCCCGGTCGAGGTGCCCGGAACACCAAGGACAGGAGAACTGGTCGCGACCGGAGCGGCCGTCAGCCCGGTCGGGTTTCCAAGCACGGTGCCCCCGGCGATCGGCGTGAGGCCGCCAGCCGACACGGTCACCCAGGTTGCCAACCCCTGCGATCCCGTGTTGTTGCCGCAGACCTTGTTCGCCGGAGCCGTTGTGCCGCACTGCGCCGAGGCGCTGCCGACGGTGAGCAGCGCGAGAGCGATACCGGCGATCAGTGATCGAAGGAGATTCATCAGGCGCTCCCAAGCGTCCAGGTGCTGAGCGAAGATACCGGCCGGAAAAAATACCCGCCATAAGGGGTCTGGATGGGGACGCTGGTGTTCCCATCCGCCGATTCGGCATTGGTGAAGGTGACGGTGATAGCGGGAGCTGCGGATCCGGCGATCTCCTTCACCAGCGGCTCGACAAGATACGAGGACGCGAGATCGAACTGGATGTAGGTCGCCTCCACGTTCGTCTTGCTGACGTAGATCCTGGAGACGCCGATCGGAGGCACGTACGGCGAGGCTGGTGACGTGTACTGGCCATTCGTGATGATGACGGCGGTTTGCCCGAGATTTGAGAGCAGCGCCGCAAGGAGCGCGCTAGTGATCTGGTAATTGACGCCGGCCGCGGGGTTGGTTTGGCCGGTCGGCGCCGCGACTACCTCGAAGACCTCCGTGCCATTGAACGTCCCGGTGAAGACCGGAAGATCGGTCATCTGACCGCCCTGGAAGACGTCCGGAGAGATTGGATTTACACTCACGGTGCCCCCTCAGTTGGTGTCGTAGTATTTGATGACCTGCAGATAGCGCGGGCGCCCCCCTTGCAGATAGCGCGGCTGGCCGCCCTGCACGAGACGTGGCCAGTATTCATCGATTGCGTACGATTCCGGCAGCGCGCGCATCAACGGCTCCGGATCCGGCGGCAGCACGATCGATCCAAGCTGCCGCTGCGGCTCATCGAGGCAGGTGTCGCAAACCTGTAGGTTGAGAGAAACTAGCCGCAGGCCAGCCCACTGGTACTGAGTATTGAAGTCCACGAGGTTGCCGATAAACCCGCAGCGCTGACACGTCCCCCACCCCTCCGGATGCCGGGGGTTCGTGCGCGCCATTTTTGGATGCGGACGATGTGCCATATTCCCTCCATATCACTGAGCCCCTACCGACGGTAGTAGCTTCCGATGTTGGGGGAGATGGTGACGGGCACGTTCTCGACGTTCTGCGTCGCGGCGATCGTCCACGCTTCATCGCGATCGGCCTTGCGCATCTTCTCCATATCGGGCGTCGAATAGACGCGGGAGAGCGCGTGCGACATGGCCGCAACGAACCACGGAAGCCACAGGTACGGTAGGTCCGGCGTCTCGCCGCCCGGCAGGTTCGCATCCTGCATCTGGATGCAGCGATAGTAATTGAAGCTGTACTGGTTGTTCTGGTTCGGTACCGGCCACAGCGTGAAGGTGGGCGAAAGCAGGCGATCGAACCAGTAACAGGTCGGACGCCCCGGCGCCTGCTTCTGGGAGAACGAGGCGTACTCCGTGCGCGAGATCGGAACGATGTAAATGTCGTTCGCGTCGGATGGCGAATCCGTACCCGTCGTGATCCACCCATCCAGGATCATGACGGTGCTGGGATCGACGCTGTAGGTAGCCTGCCCGTTGATCAGCGGCACCGTGACCTTGTCGACCTTCCAGAGATTGACCTGCTTGTTCGCAGCCTCTGCGAGCACGAGGTTAAGCTCGCGGCGCGCCGTCATCATGTGCTCGACGCGGATCGACGGCGCGAAGACCTTGATGCGCTCATAGGCCGCCAGCACCACCTCTCCGTTGGAGATCGCATAATTGTAGGTGCCGGAGGATGCCATCAGAACGTCCCAAAAGTACCTGCGCCGGCGTTAGGCTGGCGACCGATCGGAGAGTTGCGGACAAAGATGGATGCCCCGGATGTCGCGTAAAGGCCATATGTTCCGGCGGGCATCTGAAATTGGATCGTGTCCAGGTACATGATCGACGTATTGTCGACTCGGAACGCCGTGGAGGGCTGCGTGCCTCCATAAACGATGTCGCCAAGGTCGAGCTGCACGAAAGATCCGAGCCCGTAAAACTTGGTCGAGTTGATGTTGCGGATCGAGCCGCCATGGTTGTCCCAGCACCATGCACCGATGTCGATCGCCTTGACGTCTTCGTGGTTGGTGAGACAGTTGTTGGACTGGCTGGTGCCGCGCCCGTTATCGAACGCAGCCACATTTACCGTGAGGATCGAGGTTACCGCCGTTCCGCCCGTCAGGGTGAGATCGTTGTGCGCGTTGAACCCATCTGACCAACACTTGTCGGCCTGCGTGTTGAAATACGCCACGATGCCGTTGTAGCTGTGCACCGACGTGCAGTTGCCGGTCGTGGTGACGGTGCCGCCGGCATACTTGAACGACGTGTTGGAAATCACCACCGCATCAAGTGCTGAGACATAGGTGGTGAACGCGGTCTTGAAACCGTCCGCCCCCCCTTCGACATCGAACCCATCTGCCGCGGTCTGGCCGCCCATGTACAGGCTCGTCTGGGTCGCGTTGTTGAGATAGACGTTGGCACCGCCCAAGGACCGATAGACCGTCGTGTTGGCATTGGTAACGGCCGAGCCGTCATAGCGCTGGATGTAGATCGTGCCAGCCACCAGCGCATACGAGTTCGGTGTGACGTTGGCGATCGCCGCCGTCGATACGTTGGTCAACTCGATGTAGTCGCCGAACTGGTCTCGCCGCGACGTGTCGACCACGCGCTCGACGTTTGTCACCGCATAGGAATAGGTGTTGGTAAACGTCGCATCCTTCGATGGCGCCGCGAAAGCGTCGCAGATGCACATCCTGATGCGCGCGCCGCCGGTCGCAATAAAGGCGATGTCGACCGTGGGGAAGATCGTGCCGAAGTTGGTGAAGCCGGCACCCTTGTAGAAGATGTTCGAGGTGCCGCCGGAGACGAATATGGTGCACGGGACCGCAGCGGCGTTGCAGAGGGTGACGGCGTGACCAATTGAGGCGCAAGCTGCGCCGGCGGTGAGGCAGTTGTTGGAGTCGGACCCTCCGGTGGCGGCAGCATAGAACGTCGCCCCTGGCGCCGACCTTGACGTCGAAAACCGATCGAACAGCGCCTCTGGAGTGATCCCAGCGCTACCGATTGGGGCCGCCCCCGCCTGATAGATGATCGATGGGAAGATCGGGAAATTCGTACCATCCCAGGTGACGGCAGCGGGGATGTTCCCGACAACGCGCGGCAATACCGGGTTTTGCGACGGAGGAAACGGCTGCGCGGCGGCCGAAGCCGCCCACAAAATAGCGCCGACCAGGGCGTAGAAAATCGCGCGCATTTCAGCCCTCCAGGATGGTGATCGTCGAGCCGACGGCCGAGATCACCCAGATCGGGTTTGTCGGGATGAAGTTGCCATCCCAAACGAGAAACCCACCTTGCTTGCCGAGACCGCCCGGGGAAAGCACTATCCCACTTCCGACCGCCAGCGACGAATCGAAACCGAACTCAAGATCGTTCGTCCCGACGTTCTCGATGAGCAGGTAATTGCGCAGCGAGTTGCCGGGAATCACCTGCTTTGCCACAGCCGTGGCCACAAGGCTGGTCTTGGTGAGCGCTCCGTTAGCCATCGATCGTCTCCTCGGTCATTCCTCGACCCACCGGATGGTGATGTTCAGGGTGCCGCCGCTCGGCAACGTCGCCCCCAGCAAATTCAGGGCCACCGTCTCGGCCGCGCCGCGCAGCACCAGCGGAGATCCGCCGTTCTCGTTGAAATCCCACTGCAGGACATAGCCGCCCACGCCAGCCTTGGCCGGCAACTCAACTTGGCACGCGCAGATGTTTCCGATCAAGCCTGACGTGCCCGGCGCCGATGCGTACGAGGTAACGACAGCCGTCGCAGCTGGGCTCAGCGTGTCCAGCGGCACGTTGGTGGCGATGGTTGGCGTGCCGCCGGTATCCGCGGCAGAGCGGCGCACGAGATCGATTTGGATGACGTCGTTGGCGGTCGCGTATCCGGAAACCCGGATGTTGACGATCTTGACGACCTTCTGCGCCGATCCCACGATCGAGACGATGTCGGTCGGATTGGCGTAGCCAGTGTAGACGTCAACGGCAGCGGAATACGTATTCCCGGAAACCACCCTTACCGGCGTCACCTGGGAAAAGGCAGGCGCGACGAACGAGAGCAGCGCCAAAACAACAAACAGCGCTCGCTTCATGATCATGCTGCCCCTTAGTTGATCGACATGCCCTGCTGCGTCTGTAGGCGCAGGGATCCGGCCGTGAGCGTAGCGATGACAAGCCGCACGCGCGTGACAGGCGACGAAAGAGCGCTAACAGCGCTGGCGGCGGTGCCCGCCGGAATGTCCACGCTATCGAACCAGGATGCCGTGGCATCGGTCTTGAGGGGGTCGCTGAAGTCGTCGATCGTGTACTGCAGCTTGTAGCTGGCAGGCCCAGTGGTGAGGGTCACCGCCACCGTCGCCGAGAACGGAGCGATTGCCGGATCCAAATCGACCGAAGGCTTGGTGCCCGTGGTGGTGTAGGTAACATCGTGGCTCAAGAGCACTGTAGCGATCTCCTGGTGGACCGCTCAGTCGCCCTGTCCGATGCCGGGGAACTTGCGGTGTACGGCAGCCCGTACTCGTTCCTTCAATTCGGGGTAGCCGTACTGGCTCACCCGGCTCAGCGCATTGCGTGCGTGGCTGGCGTCCGGAATTGGATAGGAGCGGTCGGGCCCGGCAAATTCCTTCGCCGGTAGATCCTTCCGCTCCTGGGACGTCAGCTTCGCCACGGCAATCAGTCCGCGCTCTTGCTGGCCGACGAGGTCTTGTGGGCCGACGAGAACGGATTCTTGTCTGAGCCGCACCGACCGCCGCTCATGCGACGCGGGCGATCCATCCGCATCTTGGCCATCTCGCCTTCCGGCTTGCCGTGATGCTTCTTGCCCTTCTTCAGGTTCTCAATGCGGCCGCCACGCTTGCGCTCGGCAGCTTCCTTGAAGACGTTGGGGTTGCCCGAAACTTTTTCGGCCATCTCTCTCTCCTTCAGGCCTCACCCGTTACGGGTTCTGCCAGTTGACGGTCTGCACGTAGACGATGGTTACCACGGTCTGACCTGCGGAGGCAGAGCCAACTGGCGTGATGGTGGCGACCACGGCTTCATTTGAGCCGGTGTCCTGCATATTGCTGAGTTGGGTTGCCGTAAACGTCGGGCGCGTACGCCCCGCCGCCGTCTTGGTGTCGACCCCGCTCGCATATTGTGTGCCGGCCGCCGCGGTGCCGACCGACAAAGTGTCGGAGGTCGCCGAGTTCCAGGCTGTCAGCGTGTCCGCAATGATGTCGATAATCACCGAATGCTTGGGTAGATAGACCGTGCCGCTAACGGCGTTCGTGCCGTTGGAGTTAAGCACGATCTCCTGCATGCAGACCGACAGGCCGAGATTTGGGCCCACGCCGGACACATTCGGGCCCATATGGTTGCCGGAGACGACCGGACCGACAAAGGCCGATCCGGACACACCGTTCTGAACCAGAGGTGCAACGATTTGCGCCTGTACGGCCATGCTCGATCCTCAATTGCTGCGAAGTAAGTGCCCGACCCCTTACGAGGTCGGAAACTCACCCCAGGCCGCGCGCGGGTCGTTGTAGCCGAACGAATAACGCTCGTAGGCCTTGACCAGCAGGTTGTCGGTGATGTTGTCGACCCACATGTCGCTCTCGTACGGGATGCGCATCATGTGGATCAGACCCTCGATGTTCGTCGTGATGAACCACGCGAAATTCGAGGTGAGGAAGTCCATCACCAGGAAACCTTCCGGCAGGCCGCCGGAGGTCGTGAGGATGGCGTTCACGTCGTTGTCGGCCGTGCCCGGGCGAAGCTCGGTCTTGAGCAGGCGGATCGCAACCGGCTGCAGGTTGACCGGCACGACCAGTCGGCGCGCACGGGCCAGGATCTTCAGGCCGCGCTCGTTGACGAAGTTCGAGCGCACGTTCGCCATGACGGCAAGCAGCGACGTTTCGTTCAGCGACTTCGGCGTCGAGGACGTGTTGGCCCAAGTGCCCTGGTCCCACGGGTGGGCCGTCGAGAACAGCGCTACACCGTCGCCGATCTGGCTGCTGTTGTAGACGTTGCCGAGGTTCAGGACGTTGGCGCCCTGGATCTCCTTGAACTGCGCGAACGCTTCCTGGAGCTTCAGGTTGGTCGGATTGAACTGCGCCTTGTAGAGGTTGTCGTCGATCGCCTTGCGGGTGATCGCATAGCCAAGAGCGACCTCGATGTGCACGAAGGCCCAGGTGAAGCGCTCGCCGGCGTTGTTGTCGAACTGCGTCGCCGCGCCTTCATCCTTCAGGAACGGCAGCGCCACGAACGCCATCTGGGTCGAACGCTCGACCGCCATCGCCGACTTGTGGGTCTTGAAGACCTTGTCCCACTGGCGCGGGATCATCTCGTAAGAGCCACGGACGTCAAAGAGGCCCGGCAGCAGCTCCGACCGGATACTCGCAAGTGCAATAGGCATCGATTATCCCCTTGAGGTCAGGTCAGGCGTTACGCCAGACCCTGGAGCTGCTTGAAGGTGGTGTTGTTGAACGTCACGACACACCAGCCGTACGGCGTCGTCGGATCGCCGCCATTGCCGACCACGCCGAAGTTGCCGGAGGTGGTGACGGGAGCGACGATGCGGAACGGCAGCGTGTTCGTGGTGTTGAGCGACGTCTGCTCAACGGTGGCGCCGGAGAACCCCGTGGAAGTGTTGCCGGTACCGATGTTGAAGTCGACGTTCTCGCCGATGTTGGCGGTCACGATCGAAGTGTTGAGGGCCGCCACCAGGAACAGCGCATTCGGCGCGTTGATGATGTAGGCGGTCGGGTCAACCGAGGCGCCCGCGCCCGGCCAGAACGGCGACCACTGCGGTGTGCCACCTACGGGCGTATAGACGCAACCGTCGAAGACGCCGGCCAGCGCCTGCGTTGCTCCTGCCGCGGCCTGCTTCACCTTGCCCGTGGTCGGGTCGTAGATGACGGGGTCGCCGCGAAAAATCTTGGTGGTGTTGGCCGACGCGATAAGGCCGGTTGCAAGCTGATAGTCGGGGGCACCGCCGGAGGTATATCCGATGTGGCGGAAGCCAAAAGTCGCCTGGGTGTTGGCCACGAGAAATCGCTCCGGTTAAACGGAGGCCTCTCCGAGCACGCACGGCTGGGATGATACGCCTGGGTTTCGGCCGACTGCGGCTTGCTGTCGGTAGAGTGGCAGGGCGTCTGCCGGGTTGATCAGGCCATCTGGCGGATCAACGTGCTGAAATAATCAGCGTCGAAATCTTCCCTATGCGAAAGTTCCGACGCTGTCAACAGCATCGCGGTCATTCAGCCGCTTGCTTTTCCTCAATCTTGGCCTCCCGGTGCTTGGCGAAGCACCCGGAGAACAGGAACGGACCCTCGTGCGATGTCGTGTATGCGGTCGACATCCACACCTTGCCGCCGGCCTCGCGATAGCGGCGGCAAAACGAAATGTCTTCGCTCACCTTGCCACGGTCGATCCGCATGCAATCGAAGAAGCCGAGCGTCCGCTCCGGACCATCCCACCTCATGTCCGGCACCGCGATGTAGGGATAAATCTTGTCCGGAAATTTCTCGATCATCGGCGGGATCGCATCGCGCCGAATCAGCACGCAGCCAAATCCTAGCCCCTCGACCTCGATGAACCCCTTGCGAAAGTCCGGCGCCTCGATACCGGACCCGACAAATTCGATCGGCAGCGTCTTTTTGGGATACGTCGCGCCCACCAAGGGCTCTCCAAACGTCAGCATGTCGATCACCATCTGCGGCGGGAAACCGACGTCGGCGTCGATGAACAGAAGGTGAGTAAAATCCTTCATGACGTCGTACCAATAGGACAGGACGACGTTGCGGATCTCCTCAATGTCTGGCCATGAGAACGAGCCGATCGAGGCGTGGATTCCTTTCGCGCTGAGCGCGCTCATGAGCCCGTGCGTCGTCTCGAACGTCGTGGTGGTAATCTGCCGACCATAGGCCGGCACGAAGACAAAAACCTTGGCCATTAGCGCCTCAACCTGAGAATGATAAGATTACGGGGCACCGATCGATGGTGCCCCGCGATGAAGATCAGCATCTGCAGCCGATACCGGCTCAAATCTCGTCGTCCCCGTCCAGCTCATGCTCCGGCCGCGGGATGTCGTGGCCGTCGTCACTGAAATCGATTTTGAGGCCGCCGGCCTGACCGCGCTTGCGCGACACGTTGGCGCCGGGCAGCGATTTCTGTGTCATCTTCAGCGCATCGGTACGATCCCGAACCTGGGCGCGGGCGATCTTTTCGTCCTCCTCGCGGGCCTCCTGGGACAGCGACATGGGACGCTCCTCTAGGCGCAGGCCCTGGTGAACGATTTCACCCTCGAAGCCAACCGGCGTCCACCGGCCGGGATGACGCGAGGCAGGTACCGGACGCCAACCGTTCTGGTACATCAATAGGTCGCCCTGCAGTACCTCGTTGATGCCCTTGTTCAGCACCGTCACAGGATTCCACTGGTAGTCCCACCCGGCCGGGATCTCGTTCTTCGGCACATCCAGCGGGTCTCCGGAAGCGATGCGGCGGCGCGTGAGCCGCGTGCCGTCACGAGACAGCGCGACCACCGCGCCATCCCGAGGGTTCTCGCGCGCAAGGTCTCTGGCCGATTCTGCGCGCGGAGGCACAGCACGAGGAGCCGCGCGCCGTACCGCGGGAGCGGCCTGCGCCTGCTGCTTCGGCTGAGGCTTCGCCGCGATTGGGCCACGGCGCGAACCCTTCGGCGGGCCCGGCTTCTTGCGCACCGGCGCCTGATCAATTTCCATCGGTTCGGTCATCGTTCGTTCCCTTCTTCAGGTTAGCGCGCACATTGTCGGCAGCGATCGGCAAGAGGATGGCGCGGAGGGTGGGCCACCATGGCGCGCCCGGATCGGCCTCGACAGCCGCATAGAATTTGTCCGCGATCGGGCCCGGCGCAAGGGTGCGATCCTTGCGCACCACCTCGGTCTCAAGCCGATCACGTTCCTGGAAGATGGCCAGCACATGCGGCCCCATGTCCGGGGGAATGCCCACGGTGGTCTCGATCGTGCGCGTCTTCGACACCTCGACGACGTCGGCTAGCGGGACAAGATCTTCTCCATCGCCCCCGAAGTTCAACTGCTCAACGGCATCCAGTTTGCCGGGCTGCAGCTGCGTCGCGACACGGACAGAGCCGGTGATGCCGTCGGCAGCAGCCTTGGCCGCCCAATCATCCACCATCCGCGCCGCCGCCTCGCGCGGCGCCTTGCGCGCGATCTCGACTTCAGCCAGAGCGCGCTCGCATAGCTTCAGGCCGCCGATCTCGATGTCCCCTGGAGTGCCCCAAGGGGCGAAGACGCCCTCGTGGCGCGAATAGGGGACAGGGCGCCATCCAGGATCAGCCGCGACCTTCACACCACCGTCAGGATTGATCGGATTCCACTGGTAGGACATCCCTCGCGGGATAAGCCGCTGGTCGATCTCGAAGGGGTCTGACCCGCGCCGGACAATCGTAAACCCAGCACCCCAGAGATCCTGGATGAACTGCCGCTGGTCCTTGAAGACATGACTGGCCTTGTCCACGATCAGGCCTCGATGTTGTTGCGATCGTAGAGGCCCAACTTTATGCCTTCGTGCTTGCGGCGCGCCATCTCGGCGAGGCCGATCGGGTCGCCCTTCTTGAACCGCTTTTGCGGGCTCGGATCGTCGTAGTTCCAGATCAGCGTGCCGTCGGTTGCCGAGCGCGCTTCGCCGGCGGTCAACTTGACCTGCACCGTTCCGCCATTCATGCCGCCGCCGGCGCCGGTACCGGATGTTGCGGCCGAGCTGGGGCGACGACCATCTCCAGCCTGCTTCTGATCGCTCTTGGTCACGCTCTGCTTGATTCCCTGCTCGATGCGCTGGAAATACTCGTCGCTGTCCACGGCAATGTCGTCGGCCAGCGCAAGATTGTGCGCCGCCATCATGCGCGCGTTCATCTTGGGGTCGGTGATGCACTGCGGGTGGGAGCGGATCCAGGCCGCCGACTTCGGCGAGAGTGTTGATGCCACAGCTTCAACGGGGTCTTGCTGGGTCTGCCGAGGCTGCTGGCGCTGTTGCTGATCTCCGGCAGGCTTTCGCTGGGAGTCGCGCTTCATAGCATCCCGGGCCTGCACAAGCTCGTTGCGCTGGACCTCCGCACGAGACATCGCGCGCTGGGCTCTCGCCATCGCCGCACCATCGCCTGCCTCGAAGGCCTGCTGGTAGGCAGCCTGCGCCGCGTCGGCATCGGCGTCCAGCTGCTGGATCCCACCCTCGATAGTATCGATCTCGTTGGTGACGACCTTCGCCTCGGTGCGCTGCAGGCGCTGCTGGGTCTCAGCCAACTGCTGCTGGGTGTCGGCGACCACGTTCTGCAGGCGCCCGGTCATCTGCGTGAACTGAGTCTTGAGATCCGCAAGCGGATCGCCGTCGTCATCGTTGAATGAAACTGCGGTGCCACCGGCCTTCTTGCCGGCGTCTTCAACTACGACCACTTCACCATTGGTGGTGTCGCCCTGCAAGTTGATGATCACTTCGTCGTCTTCGCCGGCCATTTACTTGATCTCCTTGATGAGGGCTCGATAGTGCTGGACGATCGCGCCGCGATGCTCCTGCGGCAACTTCAACCACCAATCCCAATCTGGGTCTTCTTTGCATAGGACAGGCTCACGCAGAACGGCGTGGCACATCCCCATCGGGACAACGTCTAAGCCGCGCTCACGCAGGGAGTTGCGAGCCCACTCCATACAGTCCTCACGATCCTTCGGGCCTTCCCCGAGATGCACGATCGATAGGACTGGGAAGAGGGTGTCGAGAATGACTTGAGCGGTGCTGCGCATCTCCCGTGGCATCAGAAATATAGCTCCGGATCTTTGACCTTCATCAGGATGCGCGTGTCGTCGAACAGCCGGCACGGCACGCCGTTGATGAACATCGAGATGCCGTCACCGGCGACGCCCATCACCCAGTCGCCGACCTTCAGCGTGTCGCCGTTGAACTGCGCGATGTTGTCGTCCTTGAAGGCGCCCTTGCCGAGTGCGATCACCAGGAAGATCGTGCCCTGGTAGCGGTCCTCTTCGACCGTCTTGTCCGGCATGTAGATGCCGCTGGCCGTCTTCGCCGGGCGGACGTAGGTCGCCACCAGCACCTTGGAATGCAACACCTGGGTGTCGTGCTTTCCGAGGGCCTTGAGGATTGCCTCCTTCGGGTTAGTCGAGGACTCGGCGATCTCGCGCATCTTCACGATAGCATTGGTGCGGGCCATCTACGGGACTTTCTCGTTTTCTGCGAAGTTGATGAAGTGGGTGATGTCGTCAGGGATCGCGACGTCATTGACGCCGTATAGCGCCATCGTCACGGATTGGATCGCCAGCATTGCTGCAGCCGTCAAAACCTCGGGTGGGATCTCAGGATGTTTGATTTTCATATCGCCCATCGTGGTGGACGATAGGACGGCGCCCGCAATCGCGTCCTCAATGTGCTTGATGTCGGCGCGCCTTGCCTTGAGCATCACAATCCTCCCTGAGGCTTGTCGGAGATCAGGAGGCGCATGTAAACCATACAGCGGCGATGGTCGGACGACCAACTCAACTCCGGCTTCACACGCCAATACAACGTCCCGGTGCGGCCTTCGGCATAATCACGAAAAGCGCTCGCCGCCGACATGCAGGCGGTCTCTTCATCGAAACCGGCCTCGGGGGCTGCTCCTTCTTCGATAACGCCGGGGTACTTGGGAGACTCGATCATGTGGCCGACTACCACATAGCGCTCACCCGTGACGGCGAGCGGTCCAGAGGTCGATTCGCCAATCGGGAACTGGCGCTCGATCCATTCGGTCAACAGGGCGACGGTCGTCGTCATCTGGTGTGGTGCTTCCACGCGGTCGCGCCGAGCCCGGCATGGGCTGGCTGTGAGGTCTAAGCCTCAAGTTTACGCTGTACTTCCTTGCATACGGCGATGGCGATGTCGAGACCTTCGATCTTTCCGCGGCGCGCCCGGTACTCATCAAAGGTCTTGCATTCGATCGTACCCAACTCCTCGACGGCGAACCGCCGCATATCTTCGAGTTGCTGAAGCACGCTGTGCGCGAGGCGACGGGGATCGCCGCGGAACTCGCGCACAGGATCTCTTTCAGCAATCGCCATCAGTACAGCTTCTTCTTGGCCAACCGGCCGAGACCGCCGCCGGCGCCGCCCGGCAGCTTGCTATCTTGGTCCGCGGTTTTCGGCGTTCCGCCCTTCATGACCACGCCCTTCACCGGGCCACCTCGGGCCTTGAACGAAACCACGCCGCCGCCCGTGTTGAAGGTGACGACCCGGCCGCGGTTCATGTTCTTGATGTCGACGGCCTTGGCCTTGTCGTGCTGGACTTTGGTGCCGACGTCCATGCCGATCGACTTCACGCCGCCGCCGCGCGCCCGCATAGGAGGTCCAGGAGGCATGCCCGGTCCAGGCCCGGGCATTGCACCAGGAGGTGGCGCCATCGCACCAGGAGGCGGCCCTGGAGGCGGCGGGGGCGGTGCAGGCGGCATCGGAGGTGGTGCCGGCGGCTGCTGCTGCCCGCCGGTGATGACGTTGACGACGGTCGTGGCCTTTTTCCCGACCTTGCCGCCGGCGGCGCGGCGCGGCCGGTCGGCGCGGGGCTTGGCGTGCTCGCCCTCCGCTTCCTCGCGCTCGCGAAACATCTTGTTGAACAGCTTGCGGTCGGCGGCCTCGTCGCTGTGAACCTTGCCGCCACTCTTGCGCTGCGGAACGAGGTCTGCGACGCGCGAGCGCTCTACGCTACTCTGCCGGAACTTGGCATACGGATGGGCCACTATCGGCTCCTACTGATGCGCCCGGCGCGGGCTATGTGTCGTGCGGTCCCACCTTATTGCATGGAAACGCTACGACGTCACGCCGGAAAGCTTCGTCCCATTCTACATCGATGCGACGCTGTAGCGATTCAGAGATGGGCGGAAACTTTTCACGCGCAGCAAGGCGCGCGAGTTCCGCCATCTGCTCGCCCAAGACCTTTCCGGACATCGCCATCACTTCCTCTCCTTCGGCCTTTTCGGCCCGCCGGCCGGCTTCGGCGGATGCAGCGTGCTATGGCGTCGCGTGTCAGCGTCCTGCTGCGCTACGCCGGCCTTGACGCGCTCCACCCCCATCTTGTCGTTGTCGCCCGCAACCTTCGCTGTCAACTCGCGCTCGGCCAGATCGCGATCTCGGCTCTCACCCTCGATCTTGTGGCCAGTCTCAACGGTCTTGAGACCGAACTCGGCCTGAGCAAGGCCACCTTCCGCGCGCTCTTGGCGCATCTGATGACCGGCCTGCTGGCTGGCGAGGGCGTGCTGGCGATCTGCCAGCGACATGGCGTGGATTGCCTGCGCCGCGGCCAGCCCGTGCTCGCGATCGGCCCGCTGGTTCTCCTGGTGGGCCTGCAGGGCATCGGTGGTGTTCTTGGTCGCCTGCAAGGCATCCTGGTTCGCCCCCTGCGCCAGCTTCGCCACCTCGACCTGATGCTTGTTGTGGGCGTCCTCGCGGTCGCCCTGGTGGGTAATGAGCGTCTTGGCAAGATCGATCGTCTTCTCCTTGATCGACCCGGCGGTCTCCATCTGCGTGATCTGGGGCTTTTGCTCGATCTCCTGCTGCTTGACCTTCGCCGACAGGATCTTGGCGTCAGCCTCCTTGCCCTTGGCTTCAGCCATCTTGTCTTCGGCGCTCGGGCCCTGCGGCGCGGGCGGCAGAATGAGGCCCTTCGGATCCTCGCGCATCGCGGACAGGACGCGGCGCAGCACCTCGTCCGCGTCGAGACGGGCGCCCAGCGGACCGTTCTTCAGCTCAACCAACGCAACCGCCTTCATCACCCGATGGATGTGGCTCGGGACGTTGGGGTCCGACCGCGGCTGCAAGGTGCGCTCGCTCAGCGCCTGCATCAGCAGCTCGACCGTCCAGTAGCCCTTGGCGTTCTTGTTGCCCTTCCAGAACGATTCCGGGTTCTCGCGGAATAGATCCGCGATCAACTCCAATTCCTCGTCCATTGCCGCATGCTGGTCCTTGTGGACCGCGGCGATCGTCTGCGTGGCCTGCTCGATGTGCGCGAGCATGGTGCCGACCGGGATGTTGGCCGTGCCCTCGCCGACCGGGATTTCCGGCGCGCCGCCGACGTTCTTGGCCTGCTCCGTGATCTTGTCGATCATCGACATGAGGCCCGGCGTGACATCGTTGAACGGCAAGTCAGCCACCACATCCTTGATGGCGCGGCCGCCGGTTTCGATGCCGATCAACTCACCAGGGGCCGCTCGCAAGTTGACGGTGTTCTGGCGCCCGGCCAGCTTGTCGACGAGGCCAGCCGGGAAGTTCGCAAACATCCCGTTGTCCAGCGCCAGCCGCCACGCCGCGGTCATCGCCGCCGACGAGTTGCCGATGATGTTGGCGAGACCCGTGCCGTAGAATCCAGGACCGGGGACGTACGGATATTTCACGTACATCTTCTTGCGGGTGCACTCCTCGTCCTCCGGCTTCCAGTCGCGCCGGATGGACAGGATCACCATCGAATCCTTGTCCATCGTCACGAGGTACGGCAGTTCAATCTCCTTGAACTCGGGAGGCTGGAACTCCGGCAGGTTCAACTCGCACTGGCATTCCCAGAGGGTGTACGGCATGTCCTCGGGACGCTGCCGGTTCGCCGCCACCCCCTGTGTGGAAGCGATCTGCTCGTCGACCTGATTGGGCTGCGGGTTGGGCGGCGCCAGATCCACCTGCCGATAGATCTTCTTCGCCTGATAGCGCTTCATCACCGACTGGCGCATGCTGATCTGATGCGTGATGCGCTCGCACTCGTCGAAGTCTTTCGATGCGTCGGAAACGATCAGATCTTTCGGGTCGATCGCCTCGGAATACGGGCGCTTCTTGATCGGGTGGGTGTAGACCTTTTTGAAGCCCGAGCCGCCGAAGAACGAGCCCCACAGCAGCATATGCGACGTGCCGGACCGGAACTCTTTGGCGGTCGACGTCAGGAAGTAGTTCATGTCGCGCTCGAAGGCCTCGCCCAGGAGATCCTTCTGCCCCTCGGGGAGCGCGGAATAGTCGACGATCTTGCACGGTCCTTCGGCCGGCAGCAGCTCGGCCTGCGCGCGCGCCCATCCGCGGATCACCGCGTCAAGAAGCAGCGGATTGGTGACGACCGATTGCCCATCCACGGCGCTGGCGCCGTCGCCCGATCGCGGATCCTGCATCCTGAGACCGAGCAGGTCCATCGCCTCTGCCCGGTTGGTAAGCCATTCGCTGCGCGAATTATCGTCAGCTGAGATGGCCTCGTGCAGTTGATTGGCGATGGTGCTTAGGTGCCCCTCTCCGATGCGGTCGACGAGGTTCGAATAGAACTTCTGTGGGTCGTCGGCCTCGGCACCATGATCCTGGCGCTGCGGGTTCAGCTGGATGACAACGCCGCCGTCGTCCTGGTCGATCGAAATGTTGCCGTCGGCGTCCGTGTGCACGCCGCTGGTATCATCACCCTCGATGACGACCTCGATGTTGTCCTGTGCGAGTGCTGGTCCGGCCACCTTCGACCCCCTTTACGGGTGGAGAAAGGCCAGCCATACCACAACAACTGCCAAAACCGAAAGAACAACGACCGAACCGGCCCCAACGTCCTCGGGCTCAATTCGGCTTTTTAGTCCGAAATTCCGTTTCACTGTTTTCCCCGCCTCACCGCTGAACCCTGGGCCACCGGAACAGCAGAGCCCAAGCCCACGAGATCCGCTCGGACAACTTGCGGCGCGACGTGATAGTCCAGCGATCAGAGGCTATGGGCGCCACTGCCTCGGTCTCGGCCGCTTCCCAGCCGTGATCCTTGCCGTCCCAGCGTTCGGTTTTGTATTTTGCGAGTTGCATCATTTCGGCGTGGAAGACCAAGCCCTCCGCGGCGGCCTTGCTGACACACTCGTCACAAACCACGATTTCGAGATAGGAGCCGTCCATCGGGTCGAAGATGGTCGATCCGTAGTGGCCCTTTGAATAAAAGGCGATGCCGCCGTCAGGCTGTAAGCCGTCCGACATATAGTTTTTCATCTGCTTGCGGCAGGCGATGCAGACGCACTTGAAATCTTCGTCGCTCATAGGGGGTTCCTCAGTGGTCACATCGATGCTTTAGGCCGTGAACTCAGCTTCCTTTGTGCTGCTGTTCGATTACCCGAATCGCCGTCTCGGCGTCGCGGGTAAAGAACTTCCAGTTTGGGGTGCCGGCCACAAGCGCCTCCCCGTCGGCGCCACCTGCATGTTCCAGGTGATTGTCGCACAAGGCTCGGGCGACCTTCTCCACCAGAGGATCGATCATCCTAAACTCCAGACCTCGCCGCCCTGATGGCGCAGCATCGCGTGCCGATCGAAGACACGCGACACCCGGTGCCAATGGCGAAGGCGATAGATAGCCCTCACCGGTGCAATACGGTGCGACCACCGCCCCCGCTGGTACGCTGCTCCAGCGTACGCATCGCCGTTCCGCAGCCCAAATACAGCTTCGGGGCATCGGACCCGGCAATCGCAACACCGAAGTCAAACGGCCCTACCGCCACGATCGCCAGAGCATGGACCTCGCCCTTCCTCGCGCTCGCCAAGATCTGCTCCAGCAGCTGGATGCACTCCTGCTGCGCCGGCGACATGGTCTCGGCTACTGAGCCGTCAGGCTTGATCAGGCTCGGTCCGGGTTTTTGTATTTTCACGATCTCTGGTCTCCAGTTGGTGCTTCAAGCTGTTGATGGTGACGTAGGCCTCGCGCGCGACGCGGGCGAGTTGCTGAACGAAATCGTCCCCCGCCAGCCATGTCGGCGCCACTCCAGAGCCGGCCATGGAGACGTCGTTGAGACGCTCCATCAGCACATTTTGCTCGCTGGCTAGGCTGTAGCCCTCAAGGAACGCCTTGCGCGGAGAGAACGAGCGGTAGTCGTCATCGTAAATCACGTAGAAGTCACCCGGCATCGGCATATAACGGGTGAACAACTCGGCCTCGATGTTCACCGTCAGGAACTCGCCATCTGGGTATTTGAGAGCGATGCGCCGACGCAGCTTGTCGTCTCCTTCGTCTTTGTTGTAGGAACCGATTACCTGTATCTCCAGCGCGCGGACGCGCTTGTGGCAAACGTAGAGCGGCATTTCTTGGGGCATCGGGACGCTCATTCGTTGCCGGCGGACAGGACGTAAGCCCAGCCGCGTAGGATCACGAAAATCGTCACGCCGGTGCTGATCACGTAGACGGCGTAGGTGGCAGCGTAATCGAGCGCGTTCATTCGCCTCTCCTGTTAAATCATGTGGTCACCTGTGCTTTTTAGCCTTTGCCACAGCGTCGTCGATCGACTTGTCGGCCGCGGCCTTCAGCTGCTCCTGCGCCTGCAGTTGGCCGTTCAGCTTCAGGATCAAGGGATCGGCCACCCGCTTCGGTAGGCCGAGCAGCGCCTCTGACACTGCGTTAAGGTCGGCCTGATCCAGCTCCAGATAGTATTTTGCCGGGGCAGGCGCGGTCGCTGGTGC
>Ga0310811_10001570_pt1 | contig 28456 bp, 24 predicted proteins | sample YCmetagenome_FD_207642 | JGI IMG/M metagenome (GOLD analysis project Ga0310811, IMG submission 207642) | Soil microbial communities from experimental microcosm in Duke University, North Carolina, United States - YC | ecosystem: Engineered > Artificial ecosystem > Soil microcosm > Unclassified ... | reverse complement strand
CCAACGAGGGTCTGAGCAAGCGCGACCAGGAGTACGGAGCGGCGCGACAGGCCCGAGAGAGCGAGGGACGAGCCAACGAGGGTCTGAGCAAGCGCGACCGGGGGTACGGCGACTACGTCAAGGCCGTGCACTCCGTGGGCGCGCCGCTGGCGCCGGGGCAGCGGGACGTCCCCTGGCCGTGCAGCCAGACGAAGTACATCAGCCACTTCCCCGAGACCCGCGAGATCTGGTCGTACGGCTCCGGCTACGGCGGCAACGCCCTGCTCGGCAAGAAGTGCTACGCACTGCGCATCGCCAGCGTGATGGCCAGGGACGAGGGCTGGCTCGCCGAGCACATGCTCATCCTCAAGCTCACCCCGCCCGAGGGGGAGACCCGCTACGTGGCCGCCGCCTTCCCGTCGGCGTGCGGCAAGACCAACCTCGCCATGCTCCGGCCGACGATCCCCGGCTGGAAGGTCGAGACGATCGGGGACGACATCGCCTGGATGCGCTTCGGCCCCGACGGGCGGCTGTACGCGATCAACCCCGAGGCGGGGTTCTTCGGCGTCGCCCCCGGCACGGGCGAGAGCACGAACGCCAACGCGGTCGAGACCCTCTGGGGCAACAGCATCTTCACCAACGTCGCGCTCACCGACGACGGCGACGTCTGGTGGGAGGGCCTCACCGACGAGCCGCCCGCCCACCTCACCGACTGGAAGGGCCGCTCCTGGACCCCGGACTCGGGCGAGCCCGCCGCGCATCCGAACGCGCGCTTCACCACTCCCGCCGGGCAGTGCCCGACGATCGCGCGCGAATGGCAGGACCCGGCCGGCGTGCCGATCTCGGCGATCCTGTTCGGCGGCCGCAGGGCCACCGCCGTCCCGCTCGTCACCGAGTCGCTGAGCTGGCAGCACGGGGTCTTCCTCGGCGCCAACGTGGCCTCGGAGAAGACCGCCGCCGCCGAGGGGAAGGTCGGCGAACTGCGCCGCGACCCCTTCGCCATGTTGCCGTTCTGCGGCTACAACATGGGCGACTACTTCGCGCACTGGCTCAGGGTCGGCGAGGCCGCCGACGCGGCGAAGCTGCCGCGCGTCTACTACGTCAACTGGTTCCGCAAGGACGCCGAGGGCCGGTTCGTGTGGCCGGGCTTCGGCGAGAACAGCCGCGTGCTGAAGTGGATCGTCGAGCGGCTCAACGGCGAGGCGGAGGCCGTGCCGTCCCCGATCGGCAATCTTCCGGCAGTCCTCGACACCGAGGGGCTGGACATCTCCGAGGAGAACCTGCGTCTCCTGCTCACCGTCGACCCCGAGGTCTGGCGCGAAGAGGCGTCGCTCATCCCGGCGCACTTCGAGACCTTCGGCGACCACATGCCGAAGCAGTTGTGGGCCGAGTACGACGCCCTGGTGAAGCGACTCGGCTGATCCTGTACGGCTTGCGCCCCGGATGCGACGATTCTGGGGAACCCGGAGCGTCTGATCAGTAGACGAGGCGCAAGCCGTACGACAGCCGCCGTGACGTCGCGTGCCTCCTCCTCCCCCAGGAGGTGCCATGGAGTACGTACTCCTCCTCGTCGCCGTCGCGATCGCCGGCTTCATCGCACTCGTCGCGTCGGCCATATCGGCCGACGCCGGTCGGCACGAGGACATCGGCGCCGGGTCCTCCGGCCAGGGTGAGCTCGATCCCTACGAGTTGGCCTATCTCGCCGAAGGCCCCCACCGTGTGGTCGACACGGCGATCGTCGTGCTCATGAACCGGGAGCTGATCCGGATCTCGCGGAGAGGCCGCATCCACCGCGTCTCCGGGTCGGCCCGCACTTCGGACGACGCCGTCGAGCAGGCCGTGCTCGCGCCGGCCTCCCTTCCCGGCGGTGTCAGGTCGGCTCAGCTCCGCCGGGAACTCTGGCGGGGCTCCGCGATGACCGGCCTCGAGACGCGCCTGGTCGCCAAGGGTCTGCTGATCTCCGACGAGGGCCGCGGAGAAGCGCCGACTGGACGCCGGCGCGCTGAGCGGCTTCATCGTGTTCGAGAGCGCCCTCATCGCGCTTCTGCTCCTGATGCAGGCCATCGGCATCGTCTCGTGGAGCGTGCCGTCCGTCGCGGCGGTGCTGGTGAACCTCCTGTCGGCCATTTACTGCATCCGCGTCCGCCGCCGCCACTCGCGGTTGATGGCGAGCACGCGCACCCCGGAAGGGCAGCGGGCCGTCCAGGACGCCCGTGCACGTACGGCGCCCTCGTCCGCGGGGCGCGAGCCGTCGGCGCTGAGGGCGAGACGGCACGCCCACGCCGGCGTGGCGATCGGCGTGGCGCTCTACGGCCTGGGCGAACTGCCCGATCAGGGGATCGCGAAGGAGATCGGGCGAGGGCACGAGCCCGAGAAGGAGCAGGCGTCCACCGGCCCCACGGCGGGAGGGGTAGAGGCCACGGCGGGGTGCGGCGGCTGTGGCGGATGCGGGGGCGGGTGCGGCGGATGCGGAGGCTGAGGCGCCGCCGGGAAGCGCGTCTCCGTCTGCCGCCGATCTTGTACGGCCTGCGCCCCGGATGCGAAACTTCTGAGGAAACCCGCGCGTCTAACGGGTAGACGGGGCGCAAGCCGTACGGCCTACACGGGCGGTGGAGACGCGCTCCCTCCTCTCCCCCAGCAGGGCGTTATGGAATTCGTACTTCCACTCGTCGCCGTCGTCGTGGCGATCCTCGTGAGATCCACAGCAGCGGCTCTCACCCGGGAGCACAACAGGATCCGGTCGGTGTCGTCCTTCGGCCGGGGGGATCTCGGTCACTATGAGCTCGCCTACCTCGCGGGCGGCCCGCGCCGCGTCATCAACACGGCGATCGCGCTGCTCGTCGGACGGGAACTGATCCGCGTGTCGCGGGGCGGCCAGGTCAACGCCGTCGCCGGGACCGTTCCCTCCACGGAGGGCGTCGAGCAGGCCGTCCTCGACCTGGCGGCCACCCCCGGCGGGCGGCCGGCATCGGAGATCCGCCACGAGGTCGCCGGTGATCCGTCGATGACCGACATCAAGCTGCACCTCATCGCCAGGGGGCTTCTGCTCCCGGACGGCGCGTTCAGCGGCCCACGCGAAATCCACTCGCGGCTGAGCGGCCTCGTGGCCGCCGCGGCCTCGGTCATGGTCGTCTCTGTGGTGGTGCCGGCCGCGGGCAAGCTCCCCTGGAGCCCGCTGGCCGTCGGCGCGGTGCTCGTGTCGGGCCTGTCCGCCGTGTACGGCCTGCGGATCCATCGGCGGTACACGCGGATGTTGCCGAGCCTGCTCACCAGTAGCGGACGGGAGGCCCTCCAGTCCGCGCAGATCCGGAACGCACGCGTGAGCTCGCCGAGCCAGTCGCCGCCCATCATGTCGGACGGGGTGGCCTACGCCGGTGTGGCGAGCGCGGTGGCGCTCTACGGGCTCGGTGCGCTGGGCGACCCGACGGTCGCGGAGGAGATCGAGCGGGAGAAGCAGACCGGCGCATACACCGGGAGCGCGGGTTCCGGCGGTTGCGCGCCGGGGAGCTGTGGAGGCGGAGGCTCGGACTGGGGGTCCTCCGGACACGACTCGGGCGGCGGTCATTCAGGTGGCGGTCATTCGGGTTCTGACGGTGGCGGCTGCGGTGGCGGATCGAGTTGCGGCGGCGCGAGTTGTGGAGGAGGGGGCTGCGGAGGTGGCGGCAACTGACCGGGCCGAGCTGGGAGTCGGCATCGGGTGGCGCTCGGAGATCGACCTGACCGTCGAACGGCTGGACGTCGACTTCGTCGAAGTGATCGCGGAGAACGTCGATCCGGTCCGGATCCCGGAGTCGCTCGCCCTGCTGCGCGCACGCGGCGTCCCGGTCATCCCGCACGGCGTGGCCCTCGGGATCGGCGGCGCGGACAGGCCCGGCGCGGCGCGCCTCGCCCATCTGGCCGCCTGCGCGGAGGCGCTCGAGGCGCCGCTCGTGAGCGAGCACCTGGCGTTCGTCCGCGAGGGCGACCTGGAGGCGGGCCACCTGCTGCCCGTTCCCCGCACCCGTGAGGCCCTGACCGTCATCGCCGAGAACGTACGGCTAGCGCAGGCCGCCCTCCCCGTTCCGCTCGCACTGGAGAACGTGGCGGCGCTGTTCGGCTGGCCGGAGGACGAGCTCACCGAAGCGGAGTTCCTCGGTGAATTGGTCGAGCGCACCGGGGTGAAGCTGCTCGTCGATGTGGCGAACCTGTACACCAACCAGGTGAACCTCGGGCTGGACGCCCGGGACGCCCTCGACGGGCTTCCTCTCGGTGAGCTGGCCTATGTCCACGTGGCCGGAGGACACCTCCACGGCGGCGTCTGGCACGACACCCACACCGCCGCCGCGCCGGAGGCGGTGCTCGACATCCTGGCGGAGCTGTGCGGCCGTGTGCGGCCTCCGGGAGTCCTGCTTGAGTGGGACGACGACTACCCGAGCAACACGGCGATGGCGGCCGAGCTGGACCGGATCCGGGCGGCCATGGCGCGTGGCCGGGCCGCACGTGGCTGAGCAGAGGTCCAGGCCGCACGTGACCGAGCAGGGGCCCGGGCCGCAGGTGGCTGAGCAGAGGTCCGGGCCGTATGCCGGGCGGAAGCCTGAGCGTCATGTGGAGCCCGACGCCGAGGGGAGGCCTGGGCGTGATGCGGAGCCGTCCGTCCAGGCGGCGCGCGAGTCTCTCAGGGCCGCCCAGGGGGCACTGTTGGCGGCCCTGGTGGCCGGAGGCGGCGTGCCCGAGGGTTTTGACGAGGAGCGCGTCAGGATCCAGGCGCACAGCCTCGTCGCCAAACGGCGCGGCCTGGTCGCCCGCCGGCGCCCCGATCTGGTCAGGTCGCTCGGGCCGGATTTCGCCGCGGCGTTCGCCGCCTACGCCGCGGGCCGTCCCAAGCCCGGCGGAGGCTCGCAGGCCGACGCGAGGGACTTCGCCGACTGGCTCACCGCGCAGGGCCGTCTTCCGGCCGCCGGGGACGGGCATGGCGCGCCTACTCCGTGAGGCCCGCGATAATTGCCTGACCGAGGCTCCCAGGTCGCAAGGGAAGAGGACTTCATGGGTGTGCGCGATCTCGTGTACAAGCTGTACGAGGTCATGCTTGAGCGGAAACTCTCCTCGGACCAGATCCCCCGGCATGTGGGTGTCATCGTCGACGGCAACCGCCGCTGGGCGAGGGCCATGGGGCTGCGCGACGTCAGCCACGGCCACCAGAAGGGCGCCGACAAGATCTCGGAATTGCTGGTGTGGTGCCGTGAGGCCGGCGTCGAATACGTGACGCTGTGGCTGCTCTCCACCGACAACCTTTCCCGGGACAAGGCTGAGCTCGGGCCGTTGCTTCAGGTCATCGAGGGTCTGGTGCAGGACATCGTGGACCAGGGATGGCACGTGTCGCCCATGGGATCGCTCGACCTGCTGCCCGATCACACAGCCCGTGTCCTCAAAGATGCAAAAGAAACCACATCGCATCGTCCCGGGCTGATTGTGAACGTTGCGGTTGGGTATGGAGGAAGACGTGAGATCGCTGATGCGGTGCGCTCCCTCCTCCAGGAGCACGCAAGCAAGGGCGCGAGCATCGAAGACCTCGTCGAGGTCCTCGATGTCGAGCACATCGCGGAGCATCTCTACACGCGCGGTCTTCCCGATCCGGACCTCGTCATCCGGACTTCGGGAGAGCAGCGGCTGTCCGGATTCCTGCTCTGGCAGAGCGCCCACTCCGAGTTCTACTTCTGCGAGGCCTACTGGCCTGACTTCCGCAGAGTCGACTTCCTGCGGGCACTCCGCTCATACGCCGCGCGTAACCGGCGGTACGGCTCCTAGGCCGCCGAGATCATTCCAAACGGTACATGAACTGCCTCTTTCGGACAGTGCCCAACTATTGGGTCGAGAGGCTTCATTACGTACCGTGGTAGGTAAGTCGCCATCGACCTGGTCGATGGCTCTTACCTGGGGAGAGGGCCCGTCCTTGCGTCACGACCTTGCGAGGCGGGCTGGAGTCCCGACCCGCTTCGGCAGGTCACGGGCCCGGTCCGTTCACCACCAGTCAAGGCAGGGCGCCTTCTTCGGTGCCCGGGGGAGAACGCGTGGCAGTGTCCTCGAACAACCCGTCCGCATCCCGCACCTACGTTCTGGACACCTCGGTACTGCTCGCTGACCCGGCGGCGATGAGCCGCTTCGACGAGCATGAGGTCGTCCTCCCGATCGTTGTCGTCACCGAGCTGGAGGCCAAGCGGCATCACCCCGAGCTGGGGTACTTCGCCCGTGAGGCCCTTCGGTTCCTGGACGACCTCCGGGTGCGGCACGGGCGGCTGGATGAACCGATGCCGATCGGCGTCGGAACCATCCGGGTCGAGCTCAACCATAGTGATCCATCCGTCCTCCCCGCGGGCTTCCGCCTCGGGGACAACGACACGCGCATCCTCACGGTTGCGCAGAACCTCGCGGCCGAGGGCCGCGACGTGGTTCTGGTGTCGAAGGACCTCCCGATGCGTGTGAAGGCCGCCTCCATCGGCCTGGCCGCCGAGGAGTACCGCGCGGGGATGGTGGTCGAGTCCGGCTGGACCGGAATGTCCGAGCTCCAGGTCACGACCGAAGAGGTCGAGGGCCTCTTCGAGAACGGCACCGCGGACCTGGAGGACGCCCGCGAGATGCCCTGCCACACCGGTCTCCGACTGCTGTCGAGCCGCGGCTCCGCGCTCGGCCGGGTCCTGCCGGACAAGTCCGTACGGCTGGTCAGGGGCGACCGGGAGGTCTTCGGCCTGCACGGCCGGTCCGCCGAGCAGCGGATCGCCCTCGACCTGCTGATGGACCCCGAGGTCGGCATCGTCTCACTGGGCGGCCGCGCGGGCACCGGCAAGTCGGCCCTCGCCCTGTGCGCGGGCCTGGAGGCGGTGCTCGAGCGCCGCCAGCACCGCAAGGTCATCGTCTTCCGCCCGCTCTACGCCGTGGGCGGTCAGGAGCTCGGCTACCTGCCCGGCTCGGAGAACGAGAAGATGGGCCCGTGGGCGCAGGCCGTCTTCGACACCCTCGGCGCGGTGACGACGCCCGAGGTGATCGAGGAGGTCCTCGACCGCGGCATGCTCGAGGTGCTGCCCCTGACCCACATCCGCGGCCGCTCACTCCACGACGCGTTCGTCATCGTGGACGAGGCGCAGTCGCTGGAGCGGGGCGTGCTGCTGACCGTGCTGTCACGGATCGGCGCCAACTCCCGTGTGGTGCTCACCCACGACATCGCCCAGCGCGACAACCTGCGCGTGGGCCGGCACGACGGCGTCGTGGCGGTCGTGGAGAAGCTCAAGGGCCACCCGCTGTTCGCGCACATCACGCTCACCAGGTCGGAGCGTTCGCCCATCGCCGCGCTGGTGACCGAGATGCTGGAGAACATCGCCGTCTGACCTGGACGAACGTCACGGGGGGAGATGGCCGTTCTTGGGGGCCAGATCCCAGTACTCCCGGCACGTGTGGACCTTCAGGGGTCCCGTGTCGCCGGGAGTGCCGTGCGCGATCTCCACGGCCCAGACCTCCGAGCGCAGCCGTGCCGTACAGGTGATCTGGGCCATGGCGATCCTGGATATCTTCAGGCCGCTGACGAACACGCGCATGCGCAGGGTCACCGTGTTGTCCGGGTCGTTGCGGCTGCTCGGGTCGGGTGCGTAGCGGACCAGTTGCACCTCGGCGAGGTGGAGCCCGTCCAGCGCCGTGGTCAGCCTGTCGGTGGGCTTGGCGGTCGCCTTGAACAGGGTGGCCATCAGGTCGTTGACGTGGGCGGAGCCCACGGCGACGTTCGTCAGCTGGAGCCGCCCGTCGCGGACGAGATAGATCCTGGTGAGACTCGACGCCCCGCGCGCGATGGGGGCGGGGCCGGTGTCGACGACGCCTGTGGGCGGCACGCCGCACGCCGCGGCCACGGCGGCCGTCAGTATGACCAGGAACGCCCGGGCGCCTCTCATGATCGGGGGATCCTGAGCCGGAAGAGGGTGCCGGGCTCGCGCCTCTCCACGGTGATGGCGCCGTTGTGCAACTCCGCGTTGGCCTTGGCGATCGCGAGCCCGAGACCGCTGCCGACGCTTCTCGCCCGGTCGGATCCGGCCTTGAAGAACCTGTCGAAGACGTGGGGCAGCGCCCTTTCGGGGATGCCCGTTCCGTGGTCGCGCACGGTCACCTCCAGTCCTTGCCTGTCCACGCGGGCGCGTACCAGCACGGGCGGTGAGCCGTGCTGGAGCGCGTTGCCCACGAGGTTGGCCACGATCACGTCGAACCGCCGCGGGTCCAGGGAGAACGTCAACCCGACGGGCATGGTGAGTTTCACCTGGTCGGCCCATCCGCGCATCTCCAAGGAGTCGGCCAGGCAGTCGCCCACGTCGACGCTCTCCCTCCGCAGCACGGCCGCGCCGGAGTCGAAACGGCTGACCTCGATCAGGTGCTCCACCAGCACGCGGAGCCTGTCGATCTCGCGCACCACGATGAGCATCGCCTCGCCCGCGTCGTCGGGCAGTCCTGCGGCGTCCTCGGTCAGCATGTCGGTCACCGCCGTCATGGCGGTCAGCGGGGTGCGCAGCTCGTGGGAGACGTCGGCGACGAAGCGGCGGGACAGCGACTCCAGCGTGCGCAGTTCCGAGACCGTGTGCTCCAGCGCCGCGGCCGTCTCGTTGAAGGTGGCGGTGAGCTCCGCCAGCTCGTCCCTGCCCCGGACGGGGAGTCTGACGTGCAGGTCGCCGGACCCCAGCGCCCGGGCGGCCACGCCGAGTCTCCGTACGGGCAGCAGCACCCGGCGCGCCGACACCAGGGCGACGGTCAGCGCGATCGTCAGCGTGATGCCTCCCGCCTGCGCAAGGGCGGTGCGGAGGCGGAACAGGACGCCCTCCTCCTCGGCCAGGGAGACGAAGACGTACGCGGTGAGCCCCGTGGCACGCTTGGCGCCGCTCTGGTTGACCCGCTGGATCTGGGTGGCCACGAGCAGCCACGGCTGGTTCCCGATACGGAGGCGCTGGTAGACCAGCCGCCTGCCGGCCTGCCAGCGGAGCTGGTCGGGGACGTCGCTCATGGTGAAGTGACCGCCCGGGCTGGTGTGCTGGAGGTCCCCATAGGTCATGATCACCGAGCGGCCGGGACCGCTGAGCGCGTTGACCAGGCCGGCCAGGTCGTCGTCGGTGACGGTGGAGTCACTCGGCCACACGACGTCGCTGGCGCCGACGGGCAGGGTGATAGTGGAGAGCGTGTCGCGGACGTCGGCGACGGCGGCCCGCTCGGCACGGTCCAGCAGCTCCCTCCGGACGAGTTGGTAGCCGAGACCCGCGACCATTGCGGACGCCGTCACCGCCACCAGGAGGAAGGTGATCACCAACCGGGCCCGGAGCCCGGTGGGCACCCAGGTCATGGCGGGCTGAAGCGGTACCCGAACCCGCGGACCGTGTGGATGAAGACCGGGTCGGCGGGCACCGGCTCGATCTTGGCCCGGATCCGCTGCACGCACGCGTCGACCAGCCGCGAGTCCGCGACGTGGGTGTGGTCCCACACGGCGCGCAGCAGGTAGCGGCGGTTGAGCACCTGACCCGGATGGCGGACGAGTTCGAGCAGGAGGCGCAGCTCGGTCGGGGTGAGATGGATCTCGCGACCGTTCAGGCTGATCTTGAGCGCGCCCCGGTCGATCATCAGGTCGCCGAAGCTGACGCGGTCGGCGGACGCGGACTCGAGCCGCCGGAGGATCGCCCGGATACGGGCGTCGAGAACCCGCGGCTCGACGGGTTTGACCACGTAGTCGTCGGCGCCCGCCTCCAGCCCCACGACCACGTCGAGATCGTCGCCCCGCGCGGTCAGCAGGATGATCGGCAGCGAGTCGAGCTTGCGGATGCGCCGGCAGACCTCCACCCCGTCTATGCCGGGGAGCATCACGTCGAGGATGACGATCTCGGGCCTGCGCGCTCGCACATGGTCGAGCGCCTCCTCGCCCGTCGCGAACGTCGTCACCGAGTGGCCCTGGCGGGTGAGCGCCAGTTCGAGCCCGGTGCGGACGGAGGGGTCGTCTTCGACGAGGAGGATGCCTGCCACGCGGTCATTATGGTTCGGTCGGGACGTTCTCCCATCTTCGACATGAAACTGTGACATCGGGTGCACATGATCCCGACGAAACGAGGGCAAGCTGGAAAGGGCTTCCTGTCGGGTGCGCTGTGACGGGATTTACGGGTGATGTGACCAAAATCACATTTCTATGGAAAGTCCATGTAGCGGGCCGGTTAGGTCAAGAGAACCCCAACTGTGTTTCACGATTCGGTTGCGCAACACCCCCCAAGACAGGGCAAGCTCAGGTGCCGTGAGCTCTGGTCAGCAGCTGAGGGATCGTCCGCCCGCGTCGCGCTCTCGTTCGAAGCGCCCCGATGCCCAGTCGAAGCCCGGCTGGGTCACCCCGAAGCGGGTCGCCATCATCGGCGTCACGATCGCGGTCCTCGCCGGCGGCACGGCCTACGTGGTGCGCACGGCCATGGAGAACGCGAAGGCGCCGAGGAACGTGCTCACCCTCCAGGACATCGCCAACAGCGATCCCTACGCGCCCAACCCGGAGAACGACGCACTCAAGGCGCATGCCGTCCAGGCGCTCAAGCAGGCCAAGCTGAAAGAGGTCACGGACAACCGCAAGGCCGACCTCGACCCCGTGAAGATCGTCCCCAAGGCTCCCGGCGGCGGCGGCTTCTCGCCGGCGAACTTCCCGCCCGGCTCCACGCCGGACCCCGGCAGCAACAAGGCGCTCGGCAAGCAGATGGCCGACGCCCGCGGCTGGAGCAGCGAGTGGGGTTGCCTGGAGAAGCTGTGGGACCGCGAGAGCCACTGGAACCAGCGGGCGATGAACCGCTACAGCGGCGCGTACGGCATCCCCCAGTCCCTGCCGGGCAGCAAGATGGCCAGCGCGGGATCCGACTGGCAGACCAACCCCGCCACGCAGATCAAGTGGGGGCTCGGGTACATCGCCGGCCGTTACAAGTCGCCCTGCGGAGCATGGGCGCACTCCCAGTCGACCGGCTGGTACTAGGCCGTATCCGCCCAGCCCGCGGCTAGCGGGAGCGTCCCGGATCGGTGCGCGTCGCCAACAGGATTACGCCCGGTCGGTTCACACCGGTGAGGCGTCCATTCTCTGGTCAGATTTGGTCGACCTTTCGGCAAGCCTGAGGGGATACCGCCGGTCTGCACTGCACCCTTGGCCTCATGGGTGTGAAGGTCAGCGTGGTTGTGCCCGTGTTCAACCCCGGGCTGGCGGATGACGCCTTCGGCGCGTGCGTGCGTTCGCTCCTCGAGCAGTCGCTCCCGCCGGAAGAGTACGAAGTGATCTTCGCGGACGACGGGTCGACGGACGGCGCGCGCAAGCGGCTCGACGCGATCGCCGCGAACCGGCCCAACGTTCGCGTGCTGCATCTGGACCACAACGGCTCTGTCGCCCGCGCGCGCAACGTGGGACTGTCGGTCGCCTGCGGCGACTACGTCTACCTGATGAACCAGCACGACCGGCTGGAGCCCGCCGCGCTGGAGCACATGTACGGCATGGCGGTGGAGACCGACGCGGACGTGCTGGTCGGCAGGGTGGTGGACGGCGGTCCGCCGCTGTCGGCGTTCACCCGGGACCAGCCACGTGCCGACGTCCTGCGCGACCACCTGCTGGCGTTGCCGACGGCGCACAAGCTCTTCAGCCGCGAGTTCGTCGAGTCCCACCAGTTGCGCTTCCCCGACCGACCCCTGTCCGAGCCGTCATTCGTGACCAGGGCGTACCTGGCGGCGAAGGTGGTCGCGATCCTGGCCGAGGAGATCTGCTGCCATCTCGGGCCGATCGAGGACGAGTCGCCGGATCCTGAGGCGCTGTTCGACGGCCTGCACGCGGTCCTCGATGTCGTCGACGCCCACACCGAGCCGGGACGGCAGCGTGACCGCATCTACGCCCACTGGTACCGGGTGCTGGGGCTGCGCCGCCTCGGCGGGAGCCGTTTCCTGGCGACCCCCGACGACGAGCGCACGATCCTGTTCTCCCTGCTGTACCGTCTCACCGTCGAGCGTTTCCCTCCGGCCCTGGACACCTACCTCCCCGTCCATCTGAGGGCTCGGGTGGCGCTGCTCCGCCACGGCAGACTGCGGACGCTCATCGACCTCGCCGCGGCGTTCCAGGGCACGAGGCTGCGTGCCGAGTTGCGCGACGTGCGCTGGGAGCAGAGCGTGCTGGCCCTCGACCTCGGCGTCGAGATCGTGCGCGCGGACGGGAGCCCGTTGCGGTTCCGGTCGGAGGGAGGGCGGCTGTTCTGGACGCCCATGGTGCCGATGCACGGGGTGCTCGACCAGGAGGCGGCCGACGTCACCCAGGCGGCGGACAAGGCCCGCATGGAGGTCTACATCCGCGACGCCGAGACCGGCGTCATGTACTTCCTCCCGGTGACCAGCACGGTCGGCAGGGCCACCGTGGGGGACCAGGTGCGCGTCTGGGCGAGCGGCGAGGCCCGGCTGGACGTGGGATCGGCCGCGCTCGGCAGGCCGCTGCGCCCGGGCGTGTGGGAGGTCCACGTGCGGATGCGCGGCGTGCACCCCGGCCGCACCCGCGTCGCCCGGCCCGACGCGCCGATGAACTGCGCGGGGGTGCTCGCGGAGGATCCCCGCCGGCTGGTCGTGCCGTGCTGGTCCGAGCGCGCCGAGCTCAGCGTCTGCGTGGAGCCGAAGTCGTTCCCCGAATCGATCGCGCTCGTGTCGTCGAGGGCGTCGGTCGCCCACCAGGAGGGCTACGTCTTCGTCGTCGTGCCCGTGCCGTACGTGCCGCCCAGTGGGGGACCGCCGGCGGAACTGGTGCTGCGCGAGCGGGACGGGCGCGGCCGGAGCATGGCGGTGCCCGCGCTCGTCGAGCCGGGGATCCCCGGGCGCCTGGCCGGGCAGCTCATCGCGAAGGTGCCGGTGAGCCGGATGGGCGGGTACGACAGCATCGGGCCGGGATCCTGGCGGCCGAGCCTGCGGATGGACGAGAAGGACGTCGACCTGCTGTTCGGCCTGACGGTGGGCCGCGGCGGGCAGGTGAGTGTCCTGCCCGCCGGAATGCGGCCCGAGCCGTCGCTTCTCAGGAGGATCGCGCGGCGGATCCTTCGTTACCGTTCGAGCAGGTGAGCGAGGAGAGCCTCACGGAACTCGGTGGGACTGTCGATCTGGGGGCCGTGGCCGCCGCCCTCGATGACCACCTCGCGGTAGGCGCCGTACAGGTCCAGGGCCGCCCGCGTCTGGGTGATCATCGGCTGGGCCGGGGTGCCGTCCCAGCCGGGGACCGCGCCGATCGCGCCCAGGTGCGCGAGGTCGAACAGCGACGTGTCGGAGACGATCACGTCCTGCGCGCCTCTGATCCACAGGATCGGCGGCTTGGGATCGATCGTGTGCAGGTCGTCGATGCGGAAGTTGGTCGGGGCGAGGGTGTTGAGCACGCCTCGCTTGCCCGGCGCGATGCCCGGCCACGCGTCGGTCGCGGCCGAATCGCCCGGATAGTGGTCGTCGCCGATGCGGGTGGACAACATCGACTCCACGAACGCGTCCTCCTCCTCGCCCAGGTCCGTGCCGGGGGCCACGTAGGCCGCCCGGAGCACGGCGCGGGGGGAGACGGGCGAGTCCGCCGTGAGGTCACGGGCCTTGATCGCCGCGACGAAGTCCGGGTTGGCGGCCCCGCCGCCCGCTCCGGCGCCGTCGGGGTGGTTGAGCGTCCCGTCGGAACCCTGCGTCCCGCCGAAGCCGTACGGTGAGCAGGGGTTGACCAGCGTGAGGCTCCTGACGGCCTCAGGCCGGTCGCGGAGCGCCTGCATGACGACGGCCCCGCCCAGGCTCCAGCCGACGAGATGCGCCGGCCCGATCGTGTCGAGGAACGACAGCACGTCGTCGGAGTAGTCCCGCACGCCGCGGGACGCGTCCACCGGCTCAGGGTCGGACTCGCCGAACCCGCGCAGGTCGAGGGCCAGCGGCCGGAACCGCCCGGCGATCGCCGTCATGGTGGAGTGCCAGAACGTGCTCGACGAGACGTTGCCGTGGACGAACACGACGGGGTCGCCCGTCGCCTCCGGCACCGAGACGACGTTGAGGGTCAGGCGCGGCGTGGTGACGCGCTCGGACGAGATCGATGAACTCATTGCGTGGCTCCGAGAGAGCAGGTGTTTTCCAGGTCGCCCGAGGTCGGGCGGGGAACGGTACGACTGGCGGGGGGCGGCGCGCCGGTGCCGATCCACCGCTCGAGAGCGGTGAAGGCGCTGCGGAAGCACGGCAGCAGCGGGCGGAGCTTGTCGGGATAGGCGGGGTACAGACCGTCGACGTGGTTGCCGTCCTCGATCCGGTAGTACCGGAACAGACCGTCACGGTGGTGGTCGGCGATCATCTCGGCGTAGACGTCCGAATCCTGGCTGATGGGGAGCAAGGTGTCCAGAGTGCCGTGCACGGTGATCAGCGGGCGCTTGATCTTTCCGGTGAGGGAGACCCTCTCCACGGCCTTGTGCACGCTCCTGGGCCTGGACGCGTAGTCGTAGTCGGTGTCGCAGGCGGGCGTGCCCGTGGCGCAGTACGGCGTGCCCGCCTGGGTGGCGCCGTCGAAGTCCGGGTCGAACTCCTCGCGGAAGATCCGCTGGGTGAGGTCCCAGTAGATCTGGTAGTGGAAGGGCCACAGGAACTCGGAGCCGGGCGCGAAGCCCGCGGTGAGCATGCCCTCGGTGTCACCCGCGGGGTAGGCCCGCAGCGCCGGCGGCAGGAACGTCAGCAGGTTGGGCCCGTCGGCCTTCCACAACACGCCTTCCCAGTCGACGCCGCCGTCCCACAGGTCGGGACGGTTCTCGAGTTGCCAGCGCACGAGGTAGCCGCCGTTGGACTGGCCGGCGACGATGGAGGTCTTCGGCGCCTTGCCGTACCTCTTCTTGACGACCTTCTTGGCCGCGACGGCGAGCTGGCTGACCCGGTCGTTCCACTCGGCGACCGCGTCGCCCGGGCGCTTGCCGTCGAGGTAGAACGTGGTGCCCACGTTGCCCTTGTCGGTCGCCGCGTAGGCGTAGCCCTGGGCGAGCGCCCAGTCGGAGATCGTGAAGTCGTTGGCGTAGGTCTCCCTGTTGCCCGGCGACCCCGCGACGACCAGGCCGCCGTTCCAGTTCTCGGGGAGCCGGATGACGAACTGCGAGTCGTGGTTCCACCCGTGGTTGGTGTCCCCGGTCGAGGTGTCGGGGAAGTAGCCGTCGATCTGTGTGCCCGGGACGCCGCTCGGGTTCACGGCCCCGGCGGAGTTGAGCCCGGACCAGTCGGTCACGTCGGTGTGGCCCGAGACCAGGGTGCCCTTGGTGGTCAGGTCGTCGAGGCAGGCGCTGATCTGGTGCTCGGCTCCCGGCACGGTGATCGACCGGCACGAGGAGGCGGAGGCGGGGGCGGCGGTGAGCCCGGCGGCCGCGACCACCGCGGCGATGAGCAGCCCCTGGACACGGCGGGACATCAGGCCTCCTCGACGGCGTGGATCACGGACGGCTGACCAGGGGTCGAGGTCGCCTCGATCGCGGTCAGATCGCGGTCGCGGGTCTCCTTGGACAGGTAGACCGCGAGCAGGGTGAGCACGGCCGCGACCGCCACGTAGATGGAGACGGGAAGGCCGGAGTCATAGGCGCCGAGGAGGGCGACGGCGATGATCGGGGCGAGCGCGCCGGCCACGATCGAGGCGAGCTGGTAGCCGATCGACACACCCGAGTAACGCATGCGGGTCGCGAACATCTCGGAGAAGAACGCCGCCTGCGGTCCGTACATCGCGCCGTGGAAGATCAGGCCGACGGCCACGGCGAGTGTGACCAGGAAGAACGACTTCGTGTCGATCAGCGGGAAGAAGGCGAACGCCCACAGGCCCATCGCGGCGGCGCCGAACAGGTAGACGGGCCGGCGGCCGACCCTGTCGGAGAGCGCGCCCCACAGCGGGATCGTGACGAAGTGGATCGCCGAGGCGATCAGCACCGCGTTGAGCGCGGTCTGCTTGGACAGGCCTGCCGCCTCCACCGCGTACACCAGGATGAAGGCGGTGATGACGTAGTAGGAGATGTTCTCGACGAGCCGGGCGCCGATCGCGAGGAGGACGTCACGCCAGTGGTAGCGCAGCACGTCGAGGATGGGCATCGACGGCGTCTTCTCCTGCTTGGCGAGCGCCTCCTGGAAGACGGGGGACTCGGTGACGGTGAGCCGGATCCACAGGCCGATCAGCACGAGCACACCGGACAGCAGGAACGGGATCCGCCAGCCCCAGGAGAGGAAGGCGTCCTCGGGCTGGACGGCCGTGAGCAGCGCGAGCACGCCGGTGGCGATCAGGTTGCCGCCCGGAGCGCCGGCCTGCGGCCACGAGGCCCAGAAGCCGCGGTTGCGGGGCTCACCGTGCTCGGAGACGAGCAGCACCGCGCCGCCCCATTCGCCGCCGAGGGCGAAGCCCTGGATCAGCCGGAGCAGGGTCAGCAGAACCGCGGCGCCGGTCCCCAGCGTGGCGTAGGTGGGGAGCAGACCGATCAGGAACGTCGCGCCGCCCATCATCAGGAGGCTGATGACGAGCAGTCGCTTGCGGCCGAGACGGTCGCCGTAGTGCCCGAAGACCAGCCCGCCGAGCGGGCGGGCGGCGAATCCCACGGCGTAGGTGAGGAACGAGAGCAGCGTGCCGGTGAGCGCGTCCTGCGTGGGGAAGAACAGCTTGTTGAAGACGAGCGCGGCCGCGGAGCCGTAGAGGAAGAAGTCGTACCACTCGATCGTGGTGCCGATCAGGCTGGCGCCGACGATCTTGCCGATCCGGGTGCGGGGTGGCGATGTGCTGACCATGTCGAACTCCTCGCATGGGGGGTTCCGGCCAACGTACGCAGTGACCCGGGTCACTCCTATGGGGCCTCCACACACACCTCAGGCGTCGGGCATGTGGGTGCGCAGGCGGTGCAGTCTCAGGGCGAGCTGGATCTCCAGGGCCCGCTCGGGCTCCTGCCAGTCGGCGCCGAGGAGTTGCCCCACCCGGTCGAGCCGCTGGGTCACCGTGTTGACGTGGATGTGCAGCGCGTCAGCCGTACGCGACAGGGAGCCGCCCACGCCGAAGTAGGCCGTCAACGTCTTGACCAGGGCGGTCCCGCGCCGTGTGTCGTAGTCGAGCACCGGGCCGAGAGCCGAGACGAGGAAGCCGGAGACGTCGCGGCCCTCGCCGATCAGCAGGCCGACGAAGCCGAGTTCCTCCGCGCTCGCCCCGTCGCCGGTGCGCCCGAGAGAGATCAGCGCGTCGGCGCAGCGCTGGGCCTCGCGGTACGCCTCCGCCACCGACGCGGGGCTGCCCGCCGCGGCGCCCGCCGTCGCCGGACGCCCGAGGGAGGCGCTCAGATCGGCCGCGGCGCGGCGCGCCATCAGGCCCGGCTTGTCGCCGGGGAGCAGCAGGACGACCTCGTCGCCGCGCGCGGCGGCGAGACCGTGGGCGATGGACGCCTGTGACGACGCCCAGAACGCGGCGCGCTCCCGCTGCCCCTCGTGCCGGGCGACGATCAGCACGTGCGGGGCGCCGAGGTCCACGCCGAGCCTGCGGGCCCGGTCGCGCAGGCCGCCGAGGTCGGGCCGGGAGATGAGGTCGTCGAGAAGCTCGCCGCGCACCCTGCCCTCCGCCTCGGACACACTGCGCCTGAACAGCAGCAACAGTGCGGTCACCAGGGCCGCCCGCTCCAGGATGCGCTGGTCGGTGTCGGAGACCGGGCTGTCGGTCCGCAGGACCAGCGTGCACAGCGGCGCCGCGCCGACGTCGACCGAGGCCACGAACGCGTCGCCCCTCTTGACCGTACGGCCGAGCGCGCGCGACGACTGGGCCGCGTCGAACACTCCCGCGTCCAGGTGGCCCGCCTGCCCGACGAGCGGCCGGCCCTCGTCGTCGAGGACGGTCAGGCTGCCGCCGAGCACCTCGGTCACGACGGCCGCGACGTCCTCCACGCCGCCGCCCCGCAGGACGAGCCCGGTCATCCGGTCGTGGGCGGCCGCCGCCCGCTCGATGGCCTCGCTGTGCGCGCGGATGAGACCGTTCGCCTGGCTCAGCTCCGCCAGGGCGGCCCTGGTCTCCTGCAGCAACCGGGCGTTGTCGATCGCGACGGCGGCGTGCGCGGCCAGCGAGACCAGCAGCGCCACCTCCTCCTGGAGGAACGGCCGGGCGCTCCGGTTGGCGGCGAACAGCACGCCGATCACCTGGGCGCCGATGCGGAGCGGGACGCCGAGGATGGCCACCAGGCCCTCCTCGTGCACCGCCTCGTCGATCGTGTTCGTGTGCCGGAAGCGCGGGTCGTCGAAGTAGTCCGCCGTGTTGTACGGCATGCCCGTCTGCGCGACCAGGCCGCCGAGGCCGGCGCCCATGGCCAGCCGTACCCGCCGGAAGTGCGCGGAGATGGAACCGTCCGTCACCCGCATGTAGGTGTCGCCGTGCTCCGGGTCGTTCAGCGTCATGTAGGCGATGTCGGTGCCGAGCAGCAGTCGGGCCCGGTGCACGATCGCCTCGAGCACCGCGTCGAGGTCGCTCAGCCCGGCGAGGTCGCTCGCGGTGTCGAACAGCGCCGACAGTTCGGCCTCCCGCTTGGCCCTCCTGCGTAACATCGCACGGACCTTGAGCGCGGCGACCTTGGCCTGCTCCAGTTCGTCGAGCGTCGCGGAGTCGGCGCCGGCCGCGCGCGCCTGCAGGACCGGCCCCTCGAACTCCACGGCCGAAGCCTCTCTGACCAGGAGTTCGAGGTAGACGTTCACGTCAGCGCGCGCTCCATCCTCCGTCGAGCGGGATCGACACCCCGGTGATGAACGACCCCTGCGGGCCGCAGAGGTAGGCGACCATCGCGGCGACCTCGTCGGGCTCGATCAGCCGCTTGATCGCCGCGGGAGCGAGCATGACCTGCTCCACGACCTCGTCCTCGCTGATGCCGTGGGTCCGCGCCTGGTCGGCGATCTGGTTCTCCACGAGCGGGGTGCGGACGTAGGCGGGGTTCACGCAGTTCGACGTCACGCCGTGCGGCGCCCCTTCGAGCGCGATCACCTTCGAGAGGCCCTCGAGTGCGTGCTTGGCCGTCACATAGGCCGACTTGTACGGCGAGGCGCGCAGGCCGTGCACCGAGGAGATGTTGACGACCCGTCCCCAGCCTCGCTCGTACATGCCGGGCAACATGGCCCTGGCCAGCAGGAAGGGCGCCTCGACCATGACCCGGAGGATCTTCGAGAAGGTCTCGGGAGGGAACTCCTCGATCGGCGCGACGTGCTGGAAACCCGCGTTGTTGACCACGATGTCGGCGGAGATCTCGCCGCCCAGCTGGTCCTGCCAGGCGGTCAGGAAGGCGGGGTCGGACAGGTCGACGACGAGGGGGGCGCCGCCGACCTCCGCGGCCACCTGTTTCGCGGCGTCGCCGTTCACGTCGGCGACGATCACGTGCGCGCCCTCGCCGGCCAGCCGGCGGGCGCAGGCCCGGCCGATGCCGCTGCCCGCACCCGTCACCAGAGCGGTACGCCCTTCAAGGCTCATGACGATTCACCCTAGGAATCGCGGCCGGTCCGGCCCATGGGGACGGCAGACATAGATCGTCGTCCTCCTATGTGGGCCGGGTCATGGAGAGCACGTCGAGGATCTCGTCGAGTTGCGCCTCCGACACCGTGCCGTCGGCGACGTGGCCCCGCTCGACGACGACCTGCCTGATCGTCTTGCGCTCCGCGAGCGCCTGTTTGGCGATCTTCGCGGCCTCCTCGTATCCGAGGTACCGGTTCAGCGGGGTGACGATGGACGGGGACGACTCGGCGTACTCCCTGAGCCGGTCGGCGTTGGCGGTGATCCCGCTGACGCACCGGTCGGCCAGCAGTCGCGAGACGTTCGCCAGCAGCCTGATGGACTCCAGCACGTTGCGCGCCATGACCGGGAGCATCACGTTGAGCTCGAACGCGCCGGAGGCTCCGGCCATCGCGATCGTCGCGTCGTTGCCGACGACCTGCGCGGCCACCATCGTGACCGCCTCGGGGATGACCGGGTTCACCTTGCCCGGCATGATCGAGGACCCCGGCTGGAGATCGGGAAGGTTGATCTCCCCCAGGCCCGCGCGCGGACCCGAGCCCATCCATCGGAGATCGTTGGCGATCTTGTTGAGGGAGACCGCGATCACCCGCAGCGCACCCGAGAGCTCGACCAGGCCGTCTCTGGCGCCCTGCGCCTCGAAGTGGTTCCTGGCCTCGGTGAACGGGAGGCCGGTCGTGCGGCTCAGCTCCGCGATGACGGTGGCCGCCCAGTCGGGGGCGGGGACGTTGATGCCGGTGCCGACGGCCGTGCCGCCCAGGGGCAGCTCCGCGAGGCGCGGGATCACGCTCTGCAGCCGTTCGATCCCCAGCTCGATCTGCGTGGAGTAGCCGCCGAATTCCTGGCCGAGCGTGACCGGCGTGGCGTCCATGAGGTGCGTGCGGCCCGACTTGACCACGTCGGCGAACTCCGCCGACTTCTGCTCGAGCGCCGACGCGAGGTGCTCGAGCGCGGGGGTCAGGTCGTGCGCGACCGCCATGGTGGCGGCCACGTGGATCGAGGAGGGGAACACGTCGTTGGACGACTGGGCCGCGTTGACATGGTCGTTCGGGTGTACCGGCCGTCCCAGCCGCTCCTCCGCGAGCGTGGCGACGACCTCGTTGGCGTTCATGTTGGACGAGGTGCCCGACCCGGTCTGGAACACGTCCACGGGGAACTGGTCGTTCCAGCGGCCCTCGGCCACCTCGTTCGCCGCGTCCCGTACGGCCTCGGCCAGGTCTTTGTCGATGACTCCGTACTCGGCGTTGACCGTGGCGCAGGCCGCCTTGATCCGCCCGAGCGCGGAGATGTGCGCGGGCTCGAGCCCGCGGCCTGATATGGGGAAGTTCTCCACGGCCCGCTGGGTCTGCGCCCGCCATTTCGCGCGGGCGGGAACCCGCACCTCGCCCATGGAGTCGTGCTCGATCCGGAAATCGTCCATGCCCCAGTCCTATCAAGCGCCGCCGGGACCGGCGGCGAAGGCCGCCACCGCCACGGCGGCGAGCACGATGAAGACGGCGAGTGCGATCGCGAGCACCGTGAGGAGGCGCCTCCCGGTGCCGTCCGTCTCCGGCTGGGTGGGATCACCTCTCATCGCGAACAGGTCCGTGCCGAGCCCGCGATCACCGGGCGGGGCGGGGGGCACGGACTCGGGCGGCGGGCCGGAGACCTGCGGCGTCGGCATGCCTGGCGCCGCCCCCGGCATGGTGGGCCGCACCGGGCCCGGTAGCGGTGTTGCGGGTCGCGCCGCCGGATGCCCCGCGGCGGGAGCGGCCGGACTGTGGGGACGGCCTGAACCCTCACGCGGAAGGGGGCGCCCGGGCAGCCTGCCGGGGGCCGTCGGGTCCTCCTCAGAATGGCCGGCCGCGGCCGGCCTGGCCGGCGTCGGCCCTGGTGGGGGGCCCGCCGGTGCGGACGTCGGCGAGGAGGCGGGCGCCGGTCCCGGGGGACCGGGCAGAGGCCGCTTGATCACCATCGTCCCCTCGTCGTCCGCGTGCTGTGACGCGGAGCGCGGGGAGGAAGGCGGCGCGGGCCGGGGTGCCTGCGCGGAGGGGAGAGCGGGTGCCTGCGCCGAGCGCTGAGCGGGGGGTGGCGTGGCGCGTGGCGCGGCAGGCGGAGTCCGGGGGGCCGGGGACGGCGAAGCCGTACGGGGCGCCGCCGGGGGCGCCTCGGAGGGGTGTGGCCGGCCTGACGGGGTGTCCGCCACCGTCCGTAACATCGCGGCCGCCCTGTCGGGCGAGAGCCGGAGGGTGTGGTCCTTGTTCAGCAGGCCCTCGAGCACGGGGCGCAGCGGGCCCGCCTGGGTCGGCGGGTCCGCGGTCTCGGTCATGAGCGCCGCCAGCGTCTCCTGGACCGTGCCCCGTTCGTAGGCGGGCCGCCCCTCGACGGCGAAGTACAACGTCGCGCCGAGCGACCACATGTCCGACTCGGGACCGGTGTAGTCGCCCCTGGCCCGCTCCGGCGCGGTGTATCCCGGCGACCCGATCACCATGCCGGTCCGCGTGAGAGGGCTGTCGCCGGGCGCCTTGGCGATGCCGAAGTCGGTCAGGACGACCCTGCCCGCGTCGGTCAGCAGCACGTTCCCGGGCTTCACGTCGCGGTGGAGGATGTTCTGGGCGTGCGCGGCCCGCAGCGCTCCGAGCAGGTCGTAGCCGATCTGGGCGACCAGCCGGGGCGGGAGCGGGCCCTCCTCGTCGATCACCTGCTCGAGCGACCGCCCGTCGACCAACTCCATGACGATCCACGGACTGCCGTTCACCTCGATGGCGTCATGGATCGTGGCGACGGACGGATGGCGCACCCGGGCCGCGATGCGGCCCTCGCGGATCATGCGCTCCCGCAACTCCTCGCGCTGGGCGCGGTTGAGGCCCGGGTCCTGGCGGATCTGCTTGACCGCCACGACGCGTGCGAGTGAGCGGTCGAAGGCGCGCCAGACGGTGCCCATCGTGCCCCGGCCGATGGGCGTGATCAGCTCGTACCGACCGGCGATCAGCCGCGGTTGCTGTTCCGGCATATTAAGAAAGATAGCGATTCTCGGTTGAGAAGCGTCTTCCGGTCACTTGAGTTTTTTCGGCCGGTACCGACGCGGCAGCACCATCGCGATGACCTGGACCAGCCGCTGGATCACCGGAACGCCGACGGAGTGGTGCCTGGCCGGGCCGGCGGGCTTGCGATGCACGCCTTCGCCCGGTCGTCGCGGATTCTGGGGGTAGATCCTGGTCTGGTGCGGGCCCGAGTCCTGAGGGTCGCGCGGATAGCTGCGCGGCGCCACACCCGGCGCGGGCCGTGGCTCGGCCCGGTGCTGCCCCCGGTGTTGCGGCCTGCGCTGAGCCGCCGGCACCGCCGTCGAAGCCTGGGGACGGATCGGCCGGTGCGGTTGCGGGCTCAGGTCCTCTCCGCTCCCGCCGGCGGCGATCCTGGCGAGAAGCACCGCCGCGCGGATCGCGTCGAGCCGGACGGCCGGGTCGATCTGGAGCAGCCCGCGAAGGACCGGCGCGAGCGGACCCGCCCGCTCCATGGGGATCGGCGCGCCGCTGGTGAGCGCCGCCAGGGCGGCCGCGGCGGAACGGCGGCCGTGCAGGCCGCGTCCTTCGACCGCGGTGTAGAGCGTCGCGCCGAGCGACCACAGGTCGGCCGCCGGACTGGCCTTGTCGCCCAGCACCCGCTCGGGTGCGATGTAACCGGCGGAGCCGAGCACGATGCCCGCCTGCGTCAGGGAGACGTCGCCCTCGAGGGCGGCCAGCCCGAAGTCGGTCAGCACGGTCCGATCCTGGGTCACGAGCACGTTGCTGGGCTTCACGTCACGATGGAGGATGCCCTTGGCGTGGACGGCGCGCAGCGCGCCCAGCACCTGCCTGCCGATGTCCGCCACGTGCCGCGGGTCGAGCGGGCCATCCTGCTTGACGATCTCCTCAAGGGACCGGGCCTTGAGGAGCTCCATCACGATCCACGGACGCTCGTCCTCGGTGATCACGTCGAACACCGTGATGACGGAGGGATGGGCCACCATGGCGGTGGCCCGGCCCTCACGCTCGGTCCGCGCGCAGAGCTCGGCCCGCAGCTCCTCATCGAGGACCATCGGCAGCCGGACCTCCTTGACAGCCACGTCGCGGTCGAGAAGCTCGTCGCGCGCACGCCAAACGGTGCCCATGCCGCCGCGGCCGACCGGCTCCATGAGCCGGTAGCGCGCGGCTAACTGGTATCCGGACGGCGCACGCATGGGTGGCAGCTTACCGATTCGTGCCACATGACCTGTAGAGACCATGCCGGGAAATTGTTGAGATCTTCTGTCAAATGTTCTGACTTGCGGGTCGTAGGTCAGCGGCGGCCGATGGTAAGGAGCGCGTGGCGGCGGAGCATCGGGCGACCGGCCAGGTTGTTGACGGTCGCGTCGCGTCGCGGGTCGGGCTGGGCGCAGGATCTGGACGTGCCGGGCGTGATGCGTAGCGCCCTGGCCTCAGCCCGTGGTTCGCCGAGCGCGCCGGCGCTTGGGACGTGTCGGCCGTGTGGGTCGGCGGCGTGGAGCCGTTCGGGGGTGCCGCTTCAAAACCGTTGCTGCGAAATGGTGCAGCACGCATGCGCCGATGATGTTTCTTCAAAGCCACGGATAACGGTTGTGATCGCAGTGCCGAGCAGGGTTCTCGCCGTGTGATCGTCCGGATGACGGGCTTTCTGAGATCGCCGAGAAGGCGGGCCTCAAGGGTGGCGGACAGGTATTTTCCCTCTAAGGTCGAGGAAAATGAGCCGACACGATCGGCTCCGTTCCTGAACCGGAGAGTGTTTAAACGATGCGTGAATATCAGGCCGTCGTCAGGGTCGCCCATGAGGGCGTGAACCTGTCCGAGGACGACGCGCGGGAAGCGCTCGACCTGGTGACCGGGGAACTTCTGAAGTATTCGCCCGCGGCCCAGCTCTGGCGGGACCGCAGCGAGTTCACCATGACCGTGGGCGTGCCGGCCCTGTGGGACGTTGCGCCGTTCGCCGGGCGTTCCGTCCGAGACGCCTTCAAGGTCGCAGGACTGGACGTTGCCGTTGTGCGTGTTGACGCGTGGCTGGTCGAAGAATGGGACGAGGAACAGGAGACGGCCGGCACGGCCCCTATCTATTCGGAATAGACCCCCATGCCTTACACATCCTGCCTGCGGTGTCGAAAGCTGAACCCGGTCCCGGAACAGTCAGCCTCGGGGCTCGGGTGTCTCACGTATCCGCCGCTCTTCCCGGGCAACCTCGTTAATGAAGCCGTCAAGATCGGCAGCGCTAACTTGACCAGCCTGCCTTATGAGCGGCGGCCTTACATTCGTCGTCCATGCACATGAGGTCCCAGAATGGGTAAACGCTGTTGGGATTGTTCGGGTCCTCGAAGACTTCGCCGCCGAGCTGTCCCTCTGAACCGAACAGCTTGTTCACAGCAAGACTCTGTTCACCCATGCGTTGGGTGTCGTCATAGATGGTGAAGACCTGGGCCTGGCCGCAGGCGTAGAACACCTTGGGAGTGTTGTTGGGGATGGGGATGAGTCCCGGCCCCTGGTTGGGGTCGCACTGGTAACCGGCGTCCCGCAGTCTCTGGATGACGTCCACGGCGGCGACTACTCGGCCACCACCCTGGCCGCCGCTCACATCGCACCCCGCCAGCAGTGCGAGAGCCAAGGCGGCGACTGCGGGTCCTGAATGCTTCATCGTTCCTCTTCGCGGGGGAGAGCAGTCTGCTGGACCTTTCCCAGCGGGCGTACGGGATTATGGCCGATCCCAAATCCCCCGCGAGACCGGGGCGCCGCGTAGTGACCGCTCTGAGTGGAATTGCAGTCGTTGCCCGGCCGGCCATAGCCGCTGGTTTAGGCCTACGTGCAACCGCGTTCGGACTGAAACCGCGTAAGTAGGCCGTGCGGGCCTTTGAACGGCGGCACGAATGAACGCCCCGAAATTGACACTTCTCTCGGAGGCGGGATAGGTGCGCGCCCCGCGTTGAAGCTTCCGGCTCCTTCGAGAGCCGGGGGTGGGATGGGTCCGCATCTGGGCGGGTGCGATGACGCGGGGGCCGCGCTCCGGCGGGCTGTGTCCCGTGGGGGACACGGACACCCGGCCGAGCGCGGTACCAGGGAACGGCCCCTACGCGCCGGAGGTGCGTACGGGGATTGTGGTGAACGTCGGTGATGGTTGCTGTGCGGTGAAGAAGTCGTTGCCCTTGTCGTCCACGACGATGAACGCGGGGAAGTCGACCACCTCGATCCTCCAGACGGCCTCCATGCCGAGCTCGGGGTATTCCAGGACCTCGACCTTGGTGATGCAGTCCTGGGCCAGCCGTGCCGCGGGGCCGCCGATCGAGCCGAGGTAGAAGCCGCCGTGCTCCCGGCACGCGTCGGTCACCTGCTTGGACCTGTTGCCCTTGGCCAGCATCACCATGGACCCGCCGGCGGCCTGGAAGCGCTCGACGTAGGAGTCCATGCGCCCGGCCGTGGTCGGGCCGAACGACCCGGAGGCGTACCCCTCGGGCGTCTTGGCCGGGCCGGCGTAGTAGACCGCGTGGTCCTTGAGGTAGCCGGGCATCTCGCCGCCCTCGTCGAGGAGCTCCGAGATCTTGGCGTGGGCGATGTCGCGGGCGACGACGAGCGGTCCCGTGAGGGACAGCCGCGTCTTGACCGGATACCCGCTGAGCTCGGCGAGGATCTCCGGCATCGGGCGGTTGAGGTCGATGGCCACGACGTCGTCGGACAGGTGCTCGTCCGTCGTGTCGGGGAGGAACTTCGCCGGGTCGGTCTCCAACTGCTCCAGGAAGACGCCCTCAGAAGTGATCTTGGCCAGGGCCTGGCGGTCGGCGCTGCAGCTCACGGCGATGGCGACGGGGCAGGAGGCGCCGTGCCTGGGCAGCCGGATCACCCGGACGTCGTGGCAGAAGTACTTGCCGCCGAACTGGGCGCCGATGCCGAGCTTCTGGGTGAGCTCGAAGACCTTCTTCTCCATCTCGAGGTCGCGGAAGCCGTGGCCGCTCGTGGAGCCTTCCGTCGGGATGGAGTCCAGGTACCGCGCCGACGCGTACTTGGCCGTCTTGAGCGCGAACTCGGCGCTGGTCCCGCCCACCACGATCGCCAGATGGTACGGCGGGCAGGCGGCGGTGCCGAGGGAGCGGATCTTCTCCTCGAGGAACTGGAGCATCCGCTTCTCGTTGAGGACGGCCTTGGTCTCCTGGTAGAGGAACGACTTGTTGGCCGAGCCGCCGCCCTTGGCCATGAACAGCAGCTTGTACTCGTCCGGATGGCCCGCGGGGTCCTCGGCGTACAGCTCGATCTGGGCGGGCAGGTTGTTGCCCGTGTTCTTCTCGTCCCACATGGTCAGCGGCGCCATCTGGGAGTAGCGCAGGTTCAGCTTGGTGTAGGCGTCGTACACGCCGCGGCTGATGTGCTCGGCGTCGCTCCCGTCGGTGAGGACGTGCCTGCCGCGCTTGCCCATCACGATCGCCGTGCCGGTGTCCTGGCACATCGGCAGGACGCCGCCCGCCGAGATGCTCGCGTTCTTCAGCAGGTCGAGCGCCACGAAACGGTCGTTCCCGCTCGACTCGGGATCGTCGACGATCTTCCGCAACTGGGCGAGGTGGGACGAGCGGAGGTAGTGCGAGATGTCGTGGACCGCGGTCTCGGTGAGCAGGCGCAGGGCCTCGGGATCGACCTCGAGGAACCTCCGTCCCGCCGCCTCGGTGACGCGCACCCCCTCGGTCGTGATCAGGCGGTATTCCGTCTCGTCCGGGCCCAGCGGCAGCAGGTCGGTGTAGTCGAACTCGGGCATCCTCGGTCCCTTGCGTCATCGCGTTTTCCCCACAGCGTACGGCTCTGCCGAGGCGGTTCCGCTGCGCCCTTCTTTTGATCGAATTTATAGGTCAATAGGGGCATAAAACGGGATAATTAGCCCTGATGGCATGAGGGGGAGGCCATGGGGACCGAAGTCATGATGATGATCTTCTTCGGTGCGGGGATCATGGTCGCGCTGGCGTTCTCGCTGCTCGCGATCGTTCTGCACGAGATCCGCGACGAGCGTAAGAACCGGTCGTCCGAAGTCCGAGCGAAATCCCGGCGATGACGACGGCCGCGCCGGCGAGGTCCGCCGCCGACGGCAGGCCCAGACCGAGGACCACCGAGGTGCTGATCGCGCCGACCGGGATCATTCCGGCGAACAGTCCGGCGCGGTCGGCGCCCAGCCGGGGCAGCGAGTCGTACCAGAGGAAGAACGCCACCGTGGTCACGATGAGGGACAGGTAGCCCAGACCCAGCGCCTCGGGGACCGTAGGCATCCTGAACATGGCCTGCCCGTCCATGACGAAGCCGATGACCAGCAGGAACGGGACGGCGAGGGCCGTCGCGTAGGCCGAGACCCGGATCGGGCCCAGTGAGGGCAGCAGGGGCAGCGCGAGGAGCGAGAAGCACGCCTCGCAGGCGAGCGCGCCGAGCGACCACATCAGGCCGGGCAGGTTGCCGCTGCCGAACCCCGTCGCGAGCAACGCGCCGGCGACCACGACCAGGGCCGCGGCGATCACCTTCGGAGAGGGGAGCGACGGCCCCGACCCCCGTGCCAGCGGGCCGAGGACGGCGAGCGCCAGCGGCACCGTGGCGAGGACCGTGCCCGGCAGCGCGGGACTCGACGCCCTGGCGGCCTCGATCACGCACACGTTGAAGATCACCAGTCCGGTCAGGGACAGGCCGCAGAGCAGCCCCCAGGCGGACGGCCCGAGCCTGGCCCGCCGTACGGGTCCCCGGGCCCGTGCGACGGCGAGCAGGATCACAGCGGCGAGCGCGTAACGCAGGGCCTGTCCGCCGTAGAGGGGGTAGCCGTCGATGAGGCCGGAGACGGCGGCCAGCGTGCCCACCATGAACATCGCCCCGGCCGCGCCCGCCGCGGCGGTCATGGTCACGGGACGGGGAACGGTCTCGCTGAGGGAAGTCACGTGTGGAGATGTTAGGAAGCCAATGGTTCACTGAACGGGTCCAATCGGGCGGCGGAATCGAGTAC